>Ga0209542_10003546_pt1 | contig 33314 bp, 25 predicted proteins | sample RifCSPhighO2_01_FD_184028 | JGI IMG/M metagenome (GOLD analysis project Ga0209542, IMG submission 184028) | Soil microbial communities from Rifle, Colorado - Rifle CSP2_plank highO2_0.1 (SPAdes) (version 2) | ecosystem: Environmental > Terrestrial > Deep subsurface > Rock core/Sediment ... | reverse complement strand
AGTTCAACGAATGCCACATCCTGCACCGCATCAGCAGGATGGACAGGAACGAAAGCTATATCGGGAACACAAGTCGTAAGTCCTACGACAAATACGACCTACACTCTTGCTTGTACTGGTGCGGGAGGCACAACCACCCAGTCAGCAACTGTTACTGTTACAACCCCTCCTTCTACTAAATTCTCTCTCAACGACCGCGTCCAAGTCATAATAGGTAACCTCAACGTCCGCGCCACTCCCACCACCGCAGGCATTCTCCTCGGTACTCAACCCGTGGGCGCATTAGGCACTGTGATCGGAGGCTCCACAGCCGCAGATGGATTCAACTGGTGGAATATCAACTACGACAACGCTCCCGATGGTTGGAGCGTGGAGGATAATTTGCAGAAAGTAGTCGTCGCAACCGCCGGCATGGAACAAAGATGCGGAGAACTTGGTGCGAACTGTGTCTGCTCGGAGCCGTTGAATACGAATTCGTTCACAACTGTAAACACGGACTGGGCGAATCCAGGCGATTCAACAGTAAAAGAGTGTGATGAAATCGGCTCCGGTAGTGCGGTCTATCCGTCTGACTCTCGGTGGACACAAGTGATCGGAAGTTCCGTAGGTCTGCCTCAACTGAATTTTACCTGGAGCGCGAATGGCACAGGCATGCACAGTGTTTTTGGGCGGAGGGTCACCAATACCAACACCAAGCGCCTCTCGATTCGTCATTACTTCCGTTTAAGTCCAAATTTCGTCTATGCCAACAACAAAATGACGAACTTTGCCTGGGAAATCACGAATGCCCAGACGCCCGAATATCAAATGGCCTTTGTTTCGGCCACGAATGTTGACCAGCGCATTGTAGGATTCGACGAAGACTTTAGTGGTACCTTTGATATCACTAATTCTCGTGGTATTGATGAGCGGGCTTGGAATGCACCCAAGACATTCGTCAATGGGTTCACCATGGAAGATTGCAGGATTGGGTGGTGCCGTTTGGAGCAGATTGCATCCGGTAATGTTGTGGATGGGAAGAATATGTTTTTTGAGGGCGAGCTGGTGGCTATCGGGACCAATCCAGTCAGGAAAGTTGTCTGGCCGCGCACCAATGTAGGAAGCACACTAAGTGGCCACAACCTCCTCTGGCCACCGCTTAACCCTAATGGATTTAACAGTGGAACCGGCTCCGATGTTGGAAGTCGCTATGTATCCCACTCAATGCAAGCGGAGTGGCTCACGGATGCGGGACAATGGATCGGCGCGGCTTATGAAATTGAAGGCACGGGAACTCCACCTCCCACAGACACCACCGCCCCCTCCATCCCCACCAACCTCTCCGCCACTACCATCTCTTCATCCCAAATCAATCTCTCGTGGACAGCAAGCACCGACAATGTTGGCGTGGCAGGATACAGAGTTGAACGTTGCACGGGAAGTACCTGCACCAATTTCGTCCAAATCGGAACTCCGACATCTAATTCATACAGCGACACCGGACTTACCGCCGCCGCTACCTATAGATACCGCGTCCGCGCCACTGATGCCGCAGGGAATCTTTCTGGATACTCCAGCATCGTGAACGGAACAACACAAAGCGCGCCACCACCGGGAACCTCCTACTGCTCTCGCGTTAAAACGTCTTCCGACGCACTTTACGATCCAAACTTAGTCATGTGCGAGGACTTTGAAGCGCCGACACTGCGTAGCCCGACACCCGTGGGTGGTGTGGCTCCCTACTACGGTCCACCGTTTGACGACACGGGGTATCCTGGCAATCGGGGGCACAATGGGTACTGGAACCGGACCTACTCCAACGGCAATATCTCCATGTATCAGCAAGGCGAACCCGCAAACCCGCAGTATGGGACGCCCTGCACCTATCCAATCTGCACCGGACTCCTTATTTGGGACCCGGCGAATCGCTGGGGCGCGAACAATCTGGACTGGTCAGCTCATGCCGCTTTTCCGACCGACTCTGAGTACAATGCCGAAATTCAAAGTCTGACCGCGCCCACGGGAAAGTCAGGGGGCGGAGCAGGGTCATTCGATGGTGATATCTCTCTGGCCGTCAGAAATGGTACAACCCAGAACGAAGGAATCTTCGGCGTCAAATACTTCCCACAAATGCGGACATTCGGGGTCACGGAGGCCGTGGCTTATGCCTCAAATTTGCTCACGAGCGGCATTGAGGACAGCGCGTGGAAGCATAATGAGTGGAGCGTGAATGGCGGGGGTGGCGACGGCCTGTTCATGTTTCATAATGAATCAGCGCCCAGCTCCAAGTTTCCATTCCTGAACTGGATCGCTGGCGTAAACGGCGATGGTTCCGGCTGTCCCGCAGCGCTCGCCGCGGCTACCAAGGGCGTGGGCGACTTCAGTTGTAATAGCGTCGCAATGTCCTTTCACGCAGATCCATCAGTATACAATCAGGCTACGAGCTGGCCGGCTGGCACATGGGGATGCGTGCGAGGGTATTATCAAAACATCGGTTTGGCAAATTCGTCCATCCAGATGTGGTTTACCGGACCTGACGGCGTAGAGCGGAAGATCATTGACCTCAGCAACTGGGACTCGAGGTGGACGGATAGTGGCAGTCGCGGCGGGTATGGAGCCTTTCTTTGGAACAACTACTCAAACTTCGCCTCGCAGCATATGCTCCAAACCACCTTCCGCTACGAAGACAACATCCATATTACGAAAGGCGCTCCCGTCTCCTGCGCTCAAATTGGATTTACCGGCACTCCTCCACCGATTGATACCCAGGCGCCCTCCGTCCCCACCAATCTCTCCGCCACCGCCATCTCTTCCTCTCAAATCAATCTCTCCTGGACTGCTTCAACGGACAATGTTGGCGTGACGGGATACAGAGTGGAACGTTGCCAAGGAAGCACCTGCACTACTTTCACCCAAATAGGAACTCCGACAGGAACGTCATACAACGATACCGCTCTCACCGCCGCCACTACCTATAGATACCGCGTCCGCGCGACAGACGCCGCAGGCAACTTAAGCGCGTACTCCTCAATCGTGAACGGGACGACGCAGAGCACCCCGCCGCCAACCAGCGGCATGGAGCAGAGATGCGGAGAACTTGGGGCAAACTGTTTTTGTTCAGAACCTTTCAACACGTCTGTTTACGCTCCTGTTCTTAGCTCGTGGTATAACCCCACCGACAGTACTGCAAAAGAATGCTCAACAGAAGCGGGATTACCGGCTGGGGCGGCCATAACAAGAAATGGTGGTCAGGATTTTTCCGGCATCAACAGCGGGGAAGCGATTAGTAATCTTCCTGCCAGCCATACGAACACTTATGTTTTGAAGGGTGCTGATGGTCATGTGGGCACTTGGTTTCTTGGCGGGGGAGCAAACCTCCCGCTCAACGGCAAGGCGCGGGTTGCCGCACGTTGGTATGTTTATCACTCGTCAGTGTTTGACTTTGAAGGTGAGAACCAATGCCAAAACCATAAAGTCGGACAAATAGGTCAGTTGATTATCAGCGGGTCGCAAGTTGGCATTTATAACTTTCTTAACTGGACACCGGCGCAAGATTGTTGTGGTTCTGGTTTAGGTGGAGATGGCCAGCTTGCGAATCAGGATTGGAGAGGAAAATGGTGGAGAATCGAAGCTGTAATTTCGAGGCCAAACGGCGATGGAAATGTAAATCCCGGCACGGGCCCCGTAGTTCAGATTTATATGAAAAACGTCACCGACAACACGCCCGAAATCAAAGTGGTTGATAGCGGCAAGACCGGAACGCAACTCAATCCGCCCTCACAATATCGAACGCCAAACTTCATTTTCCCGGGAATTGCTATCAATGCTTACCGGCAAAATATCTGCGCGGGCTCCGAGGCTTTTACTCATTATATGGAGGCTTCTTGGGACACCGACGCCGGCCAACGTATTGGCCCTGCCTACGAAGTCGAAGGTACTGGGACTCCACCTCCCCCAACCTCTCCCACCGTCTCTATTTCCGCCTCACCTTCGAGCATCACCAGCGGCCAGTTCTCAATGCTGTCGTGGTCCTCCACCAATGCCACCTCCTGTACAGCCAGCGGTGGCTGGTCAGGTGCTAAAGCCACATCAGGAACCCAATCGGTTTCGCCAACGACCAACACCACATATACTCTTGCCTGCACGGGGACGGGAGGAACAGCTACTCAATCAGTCACGGTTACAGTCACAACCCCTCCTCCCTCAACCAAATTCTCACTGAACGACCGCGTCCAAGTCATCACGGGAACTCTCAATGTGAGAGCCACCCCCACTACCGCCGGCACTCTCCTCGGTTCTCAACCTGTGGGAGCCCTCGGCACCATCATCGGAGGCCCCACAGCCGCAGATGGGTTCAACTGGTGGAATATCAACTACGACAACGCTCCCGATGGTTGGAGTGTGGAGGATAATTTGCAGAAAGTAACCGTTGTGGGCTCCGCCTATTTCAATTCTTCAGAACCTGGCTGTAACGGCAGTGATCCAAACGTCTTACTGTGCGACAACTTCGAGTATAACGGATCCGGCGGCACTCCCGGCACGTGGTACGTCAACGATGGGGATCACGCCACTTCCGCCGACAAGGGGTGGTTCGGTACGATCTACGCCAACCCGATCACTCCGGCAGGCGCGATCCGCTGCGGCGCCGGGGTGACGCCCTTTGGCAACTGTGCAGGCGACGGGGGGACGCAGGATGGGATCGGGGGTCAAAACATGGCCCAGCACCGGCTCAAGACCTCGACGTGCGGCACGGACGGCACGCAATTCTGCAATGTGCCGGAAATCTACGTCCGCTGGTACGCTAAGTGGGACGCGGGATACTCATTCGGCGCCGAGAAAAATATGAACATCACAAATAGCGACGGGGATATTGCATTTGTTGACGTTCAGTTGAATTGTGGTACTGGTGCCGCGTCCGCGACGGCATATCCAAATCTTCAGGTGTATCACGGAACAATAAATGAGCCAGGGAATTGCGGTCCGCAAAATCAAGGGAATGATATCACAATCCAATCCGGCCGTTGGTACTTCTTCGAGTTGCATGTCCGCGTCGGCAGTAACGCTCTCATTGAAATGTGGGTCAACGATTGCGGGACGGCTGGTACATCCTGCGGAGCCTCGCCCACACTAAGGACGCAGTTGACTGGGTCTCTTCCGGGGAATGCAAACGGTTCACAGATTCAAACTTTGTGGTTGGAGAATTGGGCGAACCCGGCCTCTTCTGGGAATGGTCCGCTCTGGGATCAGCTTAAAGTCTCTGCAGTTGGCCCCATTGGCTTTGCGGGTTCTACGGGAACGCCTCCTCCCGCCGACACCACCTCTCCCTCGGTTCCCACCAACCTCTCCGCCTCTGTCGTTTCTTCATCTCAAATCAATCTAACTTGGACTGCTTCAACGGACCCTATCGTATCCGGGCAAGTAACGTCGGGAGTTACAGGATACAGAGTTGAACGCTGCTTAGGATCCTCCTGCACCACCTTCACTCAAATAGGAACTCCCACCGCCAATTCATACAACGACACAGGTCTTAGTGCCTCTTCTATATATAGATACCAAGTCCGCGCTACTGACGCCGCAGGGAATCTCTCCTCATATTCCAGCATTGTGAATGGAACAACCCAAGCCTCGCTCGCACCGGCTGATACCGCTCCACCCATCCTCTCTGGCATCACCACCTCCGGCATCGGCTTAACATCTGCGGCCATTTTGTGGACCACGAGTGAACCTGCCAACTCATTCGTTGACTACGGCCTCACGACTACATACGGCGCCACACTCTCCGATGCCACACTGGCAACGTCTCACAGCATGGTGCTGACCGGTCTAACCCCCGGCGCCACCTACCACTACCGCGTCCGCTCGACTGACGCGGCCGGAAACAGCGCCGTCTCCTCTGACCGCACCTTCCAAACTCTGGCCTTTACCGCCCAAGACGTCCAAGGACCCGCCGCTGTCACCGATCTAGCCATCCCCAAACGAACTTCAAAGGAGCTAACTCTTACCTGGTCAGCCCCCCTAGACAACGACCCCACCGGCCGCGCCGCTAGTTACGACATTCGCTACCTTGCGAATGACTCCACCATCGTGGCCAACTGGGCGACAGCCACAACGGCGCCGCAGACGCTCACGCCCAAGCCCGCCGGCCAAAAAGAATTGCTGACTGTGAGCGGCCTTCTTCCCGGAGCCAGTTACACCTTCGCCATCCGCTCCCGCGACGCCGCAGGCAACCTCTCATCCATCTCCAACGCCGCCACTATCCGGCTCAAAGCCCAGGCGCCCAAACCCAAAAACCTCGTAGCCGCATTAGGAAGTGTGAACCTCGCCTGGGGACTTGATCCGTATCCCGACGGCACATTAGAAAGCGCTATCTTTAAGAGCACCGCTCCATTTCCAGACCTCGCGGCTCCCGATGTCTCGCTCTTGCTTGCCACCACTTCACAAACAACCTTCAGTGATGCGGCCGTCACCGCCGGTCAAGCATATAACTACCTCATTGGCTCCTACGCTGATCCCAACGAGTATTCAGATTTCGCTCTGGTTTCTATCACTATACCCAGCCCAATAGTGACTCCACCCTCTGGAGGCGGCGGGGGAGGAGGTGGAGGAGGCGGTTCATACACTCCGCCCCCATCATCCGGCGGCGGTGGAGGCGGTGGTGGTATTGTAATCACTCCAACACCCACGCCCGTTCCTCCCACGGTCACTCCGCCAACTGCGCCTATCGTTCCTCCCAGTGTCTCTCTCCCCGCCATTCCTCTTTACTTCGGCATGACAAATCCGGCTGTCCGCAACTTGCAAGAGGTACTGAAACAGCAAGGATTCCTCGCTCCCACCACTCCCGCCACCGACTTCTTCGGCCCGCTCACATATAAAGCCGTCATTGACTTCCAGCGTCAAAATAATCTCCCCGCAACGGGATACGTAGGGCCGTTGACACTCCAGAAATTGAAGGAGATTCAAGGAACTCTGCCTCCGGCTCCTACACCCACACCGCCGCCACCCGCAATTCCTCCCCGCATCATCTTCACTACCAACCAGAATCTTTCCCGCGGATCAAAGAATAATGATGTTCTAGTTCTCCAACGCTTTCTCACGGCCCAAGGCCTGCTGGACTCTATCAACCAGACTGGCTTCTTCGGCGCCATCACCGAGCAAGCTGTCAAGACCTTCCAGAAGCAAGAGGGGATTCTGGTTACCGGCATCGTAGGGCCTCTCACCAAAGCCAAGATTCAAGAACTCCAGGGACCCGCTCTCCCGCCGACCCCGCCCAGCCGAGAGGTCCAAATTCAATCTCTGCTTCAGCAACTCCAGCAACTGCAGAAGCAGTTGGAACTGTTGAGGAGGTGAGAAAGCGGTGGGCTAATAGCAAATGGCGGATAGAGATGGCAAATAGCGAATTGGGGGAATCTGGATAACGCACAACATGCTCCGATTGAATTGGAGCATGTTTATGCTATTGCTTTGAGGTTTTGCACGTTCCTGCTCCACATGATACAATGTTGCCATTATGGAAAAACGTTTAACCTATACCATCCAGATAGAGCGAGACGAAGACGGCATGTATGTCGTTTCTGTACCGGCTTTGCCTGGCTGTTTTACTCAAGGGCGCACATTTGATGAGGCCATTCAAATGGCTCAAGACGCTATTATTGGATTTATTACTACTCTCACCCGTCGCGGTAAGCGCATACCCGTCGAGCATTCCTCTGTCAGCCCTTTTGCGGTCAGTGTGATGCTTCCAAAAGTATTGGCATGAATCCCGTTACCACTGTTTACAGTCGTGGTATTGAACTAATCACTTCGTGTTGTACTGCCATTCCTCTACGGGCTTATATCCGTAGTCTCTTGGTGGTAACGGGATGAACCGGCTTCGGCAAGTAACGCCGAGGGAACTTGTTGCTACTCTCAAGCGGGCTGGTTTTGTGGAGGATAATCAAGAAGGTAGCCACCTGATCCTGGTTCATGAAGAGCATGATCTCCAAACTTCCGTGCCGATGCATACGGGCGATATCGGTCGCGGACTATTAAAAAAGATTTTAAAGCAAGCCGGACTGTCAGAAGAAGAATTTAAAAAGTTTTTGTAGTATTGAGAAAAATGCAAAACAACAACGCAAAGTCAAGATTGGAGAAAGCGATAAAAAAACTTGAAGGCCTGCCTAAAAAGCGGCAGAATAGCTACGCTTCTATTATTTTTGACGAATTAGACAGTGAGGCAAAATGGGACAAGCTTTTTACCCATACTTCCGACAAACAAATAAAAAAAATGGAGCGCATGGTGCGTGATGACATGAAAAACGGCGCAACTTCCCTAGGTCAGTTCCTCCAAGCTTAATGACCAGATATACAACTGAAAAGTTTGAGAAGCTATTTTCTCAATTACCTTCGCAGATGCAGAAACGCGTGCGGAGGTGTTTATTTATTTGGTCACATAACCCTTCGCATCCGAGTTTGCTTTTTAAGAAGCCCTTTCCGCGTAGACCTTTCTGGTCCATGCGCATTACTAAAGGTTACAGGGCAATTGGCCACTTGAAGGGTAATTCTATGTACTGGTTTTGGTTTTAAATTTTAAAGTTGAGAGATTAGCACTCTTGACACGAGACTGCTAAAGCATATAGCATGAGAATATCTATGCCCGGTTTAAGCGAACGTCAAAAAGAGATACTGCTGGCGGTGGTGGGGGAATATATCCGAACGGGTGAGCCCGTTTCGTCTTCGGATCTCTGCGGCCGCTATCGTTTTGGCTATAGCCCCGCTACAATTCGGAATGAGCTGTTGACACTGACAGAAACAGGGTACCTAGCCCAGCCGCATACCTCTGCGGGGCGGATTCCAACGGATGCGGGTTATCGCTGGTATGTGGATAAGATTGAAGAGCGGCGACCGCAGCACGATAGTCTAAAGATGAAACGAGGTGAGAAGCATCAAATTGAAAATTTGGATGAGTATGACGATATTGAGGAGTTCTTCCGCGCGTCAACAGAGTTGCTAGCCGGGATTGGCCACGGTCTTGCCATCGGCGGGTCATTGGGGGATGCGGATGAACCGCTGTATAAAAGCGGATTCGGCGAGATTTTAGGCGATGCCGAATTTTTAGAACCTGAATCGCGGAGTCGTTTCGGTTTATTGATGGATTCAATTGATGAAGAGATGCGAGGGCTGGCGCGCAGTCATGATTTAATAGAGCCGCAGGTTTTTATCGGGGATGAAAATCCTATACGAGAAGCCCGCCGCTATAGTATGCTGGTGCGGCAGATCACACGCGACGGGACATTAGGGATTATTGCAATTATAGGCCCCAAACGGATGCGCTACGAGGGCGCACTGCATCTGTTGCGAGCGCTCGGCGCCCCGTTAGATAATTTATGAAAGTTGTCGCTTTATTCATGAAATTTATTTGCAATACTATCTTTGTTTGTGGAATCGCCGCATAGGTATTCTCTAACGGGGCAAAAATACTATGGAACCTGATGATATTGAGTTCATTGCGGATGATGAATCGGATGGGCTGGCTGATCCCAAAGAGAAAATCCAGAGGTTAAAGCAAGCGCTCACGCGATCCGATGCTGAAAAAAGAGAGTACCTGGACGGCTGGCAGAGAGCCAAAGCGGATATTGCAAACTCGCGCCGCGATGAAGATAAAAGATTTCGCGATTGGCGCGATCGGCTTGAAGGCGACATGATCCTTGAATTTTTAACAGCCATAGACAGTTTTGATCTGGCGCTGGCCGTCAAGAACCGCGCGCATCTAAAGACGGAAACAGAGAAGGGATTTCTTTTGATACGATCGCAGTTTGCCGATGTTCTGCGGCGGCTGGATGTTGAGCCCGTAAAAACTGCCGGCGCAACTTTTGACCCGGCGCTGCATGAAGCGATTGAAGAAGCGCCAAGCGAATTGCCAGCCGGAACCATTGTGGAAGAACTGCAAAAAGGATATATGCGGCACGGCGCTATTCTGCGGCCGGCTAGAGTGAGGGTGTCAAAGGGTCCTGAAATGCAGGGATTAGCGGATAGCGTGGAGTAGGGTATTACTAAAATGGAAAATGTAAACCCCGTTAGAAATTTAATAAATAATATGCACAGTTATTCTGTAAAAGATACACGTTGTAAAAATATACGCACAAGTCGTTGGGTAATGTTTATATTTCTAACGGGGTAAATTTTGCAATTTGATTTTTCATTTTTAACTTAATCAAAAAATATTATGCCAAAAATACTAGGGATTGATCTAGGAACCACCAATTCAGCGGTTGCGGTCGTGGAGGGCGGTGAGCCGAAAATTATTGAGAATAAGGAGGGGAATCGCACAACGCCTTCAATTGTCGCCCTCTCCAAATCCGGGGAGCGGTTAGTTGGGTTGCTAGCTAAAAGGCAGGCAGTTACCAACCCGACAAACACATTTTATTCAATTAAGCGTCTCGTGGGGCGGAAATTCAGCGATCCCGAAGTCCAGCGCGATGCCAAACTCTTGCCTTATACCTTGCGCGCGGCGGCGAACGGGGGGGTTGAAATAAAAATGGGTGAGAAATGGGTGAGACCGGAGGAAATTTCAGCGATGATTCTGCAGAAAATTAAGCAAGACGCCGAGGAAAAACTGGGCGAAAAAGTGACCGAGGCGGTGATTACAGTGCCGGCTTATTTTGATGACGCTCAAAGAAAAGCCACGCAGGCGGCGGGCGAGATTGCCGGATTTGCCGTGAAGCGCATTATCAACGAGCCGACCGCCGCGGCCCTGGCGTATGGCCTAAATAGGAAGAAGGATGAGAAGATTGTCGTCTATGACTTCGGCGGCGGCACATTTGATATTTCGGTCCTGGAGATAGGCGACGATACGATTGAGGTCAAGTCCACCGATGGCGATACGCATTTGGGCGGAGATGACTTTGATCAAAAGATTATTCACTGGATTATTGATGAATTCAAAAAAGATCAAGGGATTGACCTATCCAAAGATACTTTAGCCCTGCAGCGCTTGAAGGAAGCAGCAGAAAAAGCCAAGCATGAATTGTCGTCAACAGTTGAAACCGAAATCAACATTCCTTTCATAATCAACATTCCTTTCATTACATCCGATGCTTCCGGGCCGAGGCACTTGGTCATGAAGTTGTCGCGATCAAAGCTGGAATCTCTGGTGAAGGAGTATATTGACCACTCGGTAGATATTACGCGCCGCGCGGTCAAAGCGGCGGGGTTTGATTTGGCAAAGATGAACGAGATTGTGCTGGTGGGCGGGCAGACACGGATGCCAGCAATCCAGAATGCGGTGAAGGAGCTTTTCAGCAAAGAGCCGAATCGCACGATTAATCCGGATGAAGTGGTGGCATTGGGCGCCGCGATTCAGGCGGGGATTATGCAGGGCGATGTGCGCGATGTGTTGCTGTTAGATGTGACCCCGCTCTCGCTTGGTATTGAGACGCTGGGCGGGGTCTTCACAAAAATTATTGAAAAAAATACGACAGTTCCCACAGCCAAGTCGCAGGTTTTCTCCACCGCCGCCGATAACCAAACGCAGGTTGAAATCCATGTGCTGCAAGGGGAACGCGAGATTGCGCATCAGAATAAAACCCTGGCGCGCTTTGTCTTGGATGGCATTCCGCCCTCGCCGCGCGGTTTGCCGCAGGTTGAGGTGTCGTTTGATATTGACGTGAACGGGATTCTGGCGGTAAAAGCCAAAGATAAGGCGACATCTAAAGAGCAATCGGTGCGGATTGAGTCCTCATCCGCTCTCACCAAAGACGAGATAGAGAAAATGAAGCGCGATGCTGAATTACACGCCGATGAGGATCGGAAGCGCAAAGACGATATTGAGCAAAAAAATACGGCCGACGCGCTTGTTTATACTGCGGAGAAGGCGCTCCGCGATGCCGGTGATAAAGTATCGGGCGAGGTGAGAACGGATGTAGAGCAGAAAATCGGCGAGCTAAAATCAGTCAAAGAAGGAGGGGATCGGGCGGCTATTGAGAAGGCCTCCCAGCAGTTGTCGCTTTCTTTGCAGAAGATCGGAGAGCAACTGTATAAGGCGGCAGGCCAAGCCAGTCAAACAGGCGGGGCAGGGGGTGAAGCGGCTGGAGGAAATGTCAAAGACGCAGAGTTCAAGGAAAAATCAGCTGATGATGGTACACCTGCGGCGTAGAAGAAGCAGAGTATGAAAAAAGATTATTACGAAATTCTTGGCGTTCCGCGCAGCTCCTCTCTGGAGGAGATTAAGAGGGCCTATCGCAAGCTGGCGCACCAGTATCATCCCGACAAAAAGGCGGGAAATGAGGAAAAGTTTAAGGAGGCGAATGAGGCCTACCAGGTGCTCGGCAACGAGGGCAAACGCGCCCAATATGACCAATTTGGGCAGACATTTGATGCAAGCGCGGAGCCGGGCGGCGGATTTGGGTGGAATGATATATTTTCCGGAGCGCGCGGTGGAGAGGGAGCCGGAGATTTTGGGTTTAACTCTAGATTCGGGGAGTTTGATCTGGGGGACATTTTTGAAGGTCTTTTCGGCGCAAGTGGCGCTCATCGCGATACTAAAAGAAAGCGCGGGAAAGATATTGTCATAGATATTACTATCCCTTTTGAGGAGAGTATTCTCGGAGGGAAAGAAACCATTGAGTATAAGCGCACAGTGCGTTGCGCGCGTTGCAGTGGAACGGGTGGAGAACCTGGAACGAACATAGTAAAGTGCGCGACATGCGGCGGGAAGGGGAGCATTCAAAAATCCACGCGAACAATTTTGGGATCCATGACGCGCGTAGAGACCTGCCCGCGCTGCCGCGGCGCGGGAGACATTCCGGAAAAGTTTTGCGGTTTTTGCGGCGGCAAAGGACTTGAGTTAAAGAAAGAATCAATTGAGCTCATTATTCCCAAAGGAACAAAGACGGATGATGTACTGCGCCTCTCCGGCAAGGGGGAAATTGCCGATGCTATTGGCGCGCCCGGAGATCTTTTCGTGCGCCTACGTGTATTGCCGCATAAAACATTTAAACGCCAAGGCGATGACCTAATCATGGCCGTCTCAATAAAAATATCGCAAGCAATTCTAGGCGGGCATATGACACTTGAGGCAATTGACGGGACAGTTGATCTAAAAATTCCCGAAGGGACGCAGTCTGGAGATATCTTGCGTCTTCGCGGGAGGGGTGTCTCGGAGTCACGCGGTTATGGTCGTGGAGACCTTCTGGTGGAGGTAACCGTTGAGGTTCCTCGCAAGTTGCCCAAGCATCTAAAGGAACTGATTGAACAACTTAAGCAGGAGGGGCTCTAAAATGCACTTATCCGCACCCCTTTATTGCGGCGGTCTCCCGCAATCTATAATATAGAAAGTAGTTGCAGGAGCACGCAGCCCCTGCTTCTCTAGGGAAAGAGCCCGGCAGATCTGTCTCTCAAAGCAGACCATGCCAGTTTTCTTTCTTCGCAGAACATCAATTGAATCACACGAAAGAAAGCTCCCGCGTCAGACGCGGGAGCTTTCTTTGTGCCTGACTTTCTTTCCCCCATACAAGACAGCAGTGGGGGGATAGGGCCGCATATCTCATCATTATCCTCAATCTACGGAGGTTCAACCTCGGCAGCACCCGTCAGTCATTATCCCTCCGCCAGTCTTCGCCACCAAGTAGGGGGTTCACTAATGTAAACTGCAAAAATCAAATATCAAAATGACTTCGATATTTAGATTTTGCGTTGTGAGATTGGGCGGCTGCATTTGTTGAGAGGGGAGTTAATCGGGTGCGTAGCATACGTTCTCCTGTTACTCTAGCGAATCATAATTTACAGCATTTCATTCCTTTCTAGATATACCTAAACGTTCTTATATCTAAGTGCTGGGGCACACTCATCTTATGACACTCATTATGTTCCGAGTATTCTAATTCATTTCAGGATGAATGGGGGCATAAGTCCTGTTAGAGATCAGCTCTGCCAGCTGGCAGTGGTGGCAACTACCTTCTTGAGATGACTTATCTCCGACGTGGTGAACCCCATTAGAAGTAATTTATCTTAGGCAGATGCCGAAACCCAAGGACTTCGGACTTCTAACAGGGTAAATGATACGTATCGTTTTTGTTGGAGACTTAGGCAGCGTATCTTCAAAATGGGCTTGGTGAGGGATTAATGGCGCGATTTAATATCTAAGTTCATCTAACTTAGATATTTTTTGATCAATGGCGCTTAGGCAATTCATCTCGTTAGCAGTCTCGTTAGAAACTCTGTTTCTAACGGGGTAAAGGAATGAGGTATTGTTCTGAAGGGTTTTGATAGCTATTCCGGCTACTCATCTTGCGTAATCTTTAGCGAAGCATGAGTACGGCCGTTGTAATGGGATTTACTGAAAAGTGCAGTAGGTCATTTTCGCTGATGACTGAACTAATACTTGCATATACTTGGAGCACTGGTTACTATATCTCTATAGAAGATCAATAAGCCCACATGGCTAAAATTGCTGTTGAGAGAGAAGAGCATCTCAAGAAGGGGAAGATAGCACAGGAAATTTTGCGTGTGCTAAACGAGCGCCCGATGAATGTCTTGTCTTACAAGGGAACTACTATGAGTACTGCTTTTTTGCCTTGCCTGGAGCAATATGGGATAGGCCGAAGAAGGAAGAATAGCATCCGGGTGGCAATAAACCGCTTGCGCCGGCAGAGGTTCATTGAGTATGGAGCTGCCGGTGAACGAAATACGGTCCAGCTGACTTCCGCCGGGAAAAGGCGTATTCTTCAATATGATTTTGAGCGTCTACGACTAGATTCATCCCTGCGCTGGGATGGAGTTTGGCGGCTCGTTATGTTTGATATTCCCGAAGCGCAAAAGCGCGCCCGAGATGCTGTTTCCAAGAAGCTAAAGCAGTTAGGATTCTACCAGCTCCAGCGCAGTGTGCTCGTCCACTATATGGCCTGCAGAGAGGAGATTGAGTTCATTCAGAGTTTTTTTATGCTGGGGGGGCTCATTACCTATATTGAAGCGCACTCGCTTGGTTTCCACGAAGAAAAATTACGGCGTTTTTTTCGGATTAGAGAATAAGATTGATCTACAGCAAGAGTTGGCAGTGTTCTGATGGGGGGTAAATGATACGTGTCGTTTGTGGCTAAAATTTTACGTTTCGTATCTTCAAAAAGAATTTTATCGCCAGGTCCTCAATGAGTTGAGGATTTTTTAATTCTTCACCTCGTTAGAGATAAGCCGTCACAAACCCTGTTAAAGAATACCTATGAGGCCGCGCTAGAGATATAGACTCTTGTGAAAAATGATTATTTCAATCTGCTGCTATCGCACTTAATTGAAATATGTCTTAAATATTAGTCATAGAATATATCAAAAATATTTCAGATGTTGTAAAAAAATTTAGTCGGCGCTTTTAGTAGTTTGGCTGGTTGGTAGTTATATCACCGGCACCAATGTGCCTAGAGTTTGTGAGATTGGCACGTTCAAATATTTTTTCGATGTTATGTTTACGATCTTTTGTATGCAATTTTTTTAAGTTTATCCACAGTGTAAAGAGTGAATTTTTTATGCACGAGGTGATATTATAAAGATACGTTAACATATCAACTCATCGATGGAGAATAAGTTGATTAGTCTTCGCGAAGCTACGTATCAATCTGGAATCGACCAGAATTATTTGCGTGTTTTAATCAATCGGAAAGTTCTTCATGCGACAAAAGTTGGCAGGGATTGGTTTATTACAAATGATGATCTTAATCAGTATATTCAAAGTCATTCGCGAATTAAGAGGAAGGCCGTCAAAATCGTTCCAAGGGCTGTCGTATCACTGAAGACAAGCAGTCAGAAAGAACTGCCGGATCATAAAGGAGCAAAACATTCTTATTTCTTACCTCAAGAGACTCTTTTAACAAAGCCAAAGGAGAACATTGCTTATTTTTTGAATGATGGTGAAGGTCAAAAAAGTTTAGCACATCCCCACACTTATATAAATGTTGGAGTAAACGTAGATGAAAAACGATACGAAAAAAATGCAATTTTAGGCAAAAAAAGATACGTATCATCAGATAAAGCTTTATTTAGTAGGCCTAGATTGTACCGCTATGCGATTGGGGCGAGTGTCATAGTTTTATTGGCTTTTGTTTCTATCTTTTATCAGGATCATCAGCGGCAGTTTAGTACCGATACCACTTGGCCTGATGTCTTTTCTTCTATTTCGGTCTTAGACTCTGGCGGGGCGGTTGACGACCTTTTGGCATCTTTACAAAATAGCCTCGGCGACCAGGTTGAAACCGCTTTTGGGGTAGTACTCAACAGAATGGATATTGCGAAAAGACTCGCGGGAGCTTTCTCTTACTCAAATTCTTCTCAATTATTTTCCGGAATATTTGCCAGCGTCCGGCCGTTTCTGTCGCAGTTGTTTCTTGGTTCGGGACTGCGCGAAACTGTTGCCCCCGGCGGCAATCTTGATTTTGCTCTTATCGCAGGAGGAAACGCCGCTCCTGCGGCGACAAGCACAACCACAATTGTTCAAAAAGTTGAGAAGAATACAAGGGATATTATTGAGCGTGTTATCTATGTTCCCGCTGATTCATCGCTCCTGCGCGGTGATTTATTGCAAGTGATTGAGGTGGAAACGAATAAGATGCGCGCCGAGATCGCAAAGTTTGGAGATGAGTTATTTTCTGTACAAGGCAATTTAAATAATACATCGCGAGTGGCTGACTCCTCGATTCACATGGTGTCGCTTTCGCAGAGGATTGACCAGCTCTCGGCTTTAACAGTGACAGATGGATTAACGGTAAGCTCTGGGAACCTCGTTGTCACGAATGGAAACGTTACGGCGCAGTCGGCAAACTTTGTGAATCTGACGGTAACCGGAACTTGCACGGGCTGCGGATCAGGATCGCAAACACCTTGGACTACAAATATTGACGCCGCTGGGTTTAATTTAACAAACGCAGGTTCGCTGGGATTTACAAGTTTTGCCGGGACGTCTGCATCAGCAACATCATCACTCTCAACCGGGGGTCTTGCGATTGGAACTGACCAATTTGTCGTGCAGCAAAATTCTGGGCGAATTGGAATCGGCACATCATCTCCGGTGCAACTTTTATCAGTTGTCGGTTCGGGATATATCACCGGAGGATTTGGAGTTGGGGTTGCCACAACATCGTCCGGTGTCATTCAAACATCAGGTGTCATCAATATCGGAGGCGCCGGAACATCTACTTTTGCAAACGGAGTTAATTTGAGTACTGGATGTTTTGCGATAAGCGGCACCTGTGTCGGCAGTGGCGGCTCATCTAACTGGACCGATCAAGGAGCATATCTGACACCTCTGACCATCACCGATGGCATCTTAATCAACTCCGCCACCTCCACTATTACAAACCTCCTCACAGTCAATGCCACCAGCACCTCGGCGACAACCACAAATCTTTATGCCTCGGGACTTTCAGTTTTCGCCGGAGGCCTCCTTGCAAACAGCGCAACTTCCACCATCACCAATCTCACGATGATTCTTGCGACGTCCACTTCCGCCACTACCACCAATCTATTTACCACTAACTTTCTATCCTCTCAAGCTACCTCCACCTCACTTTTCGCTCAAACCGCCGTTCTCTCCACCTCCACCATCGGCAATCTTCTGACAGGAACAGTCACCGCCACTTCCACTACCGCTTCCTCTTCCTTCCAAAATCTCTTCGCCACCAATTTCCAAGGAACCTCCCTCTCGCTTTCAGGTGGACTGTCTGTTGCCGGTGCGACTGTTTTATCTACTGGCCTGACTCTCACCTGCACGTCCTGCATCACCGATGCCAATGTGGCGGACGGCTTAACTATCAGTGGCGGAACGATTAACAATACATCTATCGGAGCCACCATACCTTTGACTGCCGTCTTCACACTTGCCACCTCCACTAGTGCCACCACCACCAACTTGTATGTGTCGGAGCTTGCCGTCTTTGCCGGAGGACTTCTCGCTAACAGTGCCTCCTCCACCATCACGAACTTGACCATGATCCTTTCCACCTCCACCTCCGCCACTACCACCAACCTCTTCGCCACCAACTTTCTCTCAACTAACGCTTCCTCCACCAATCTCTCTGTCTCGGGACTTGCCGTCCTCTCTGGCGGCATCCTCTTAAACAATGCGACATCAACGATTACCAACTTGACGATGGCATATAGCACTTCCACCAACGCCACAACCACGCATCTTAATATTTCAGGAACAATTGGGGGCGCGAATCTAGCTAACTGCACGGGAGTCGCGAGTAAACTCACCTGGCTGTCTTCAACAAAACAATTCGACTGTGAAGCAGATCAAACCGGCGGCAGCGGCGGGGGATCAGACTTCAACTACATCGTCGGGGCCGAGGGAATATACTTGTCTCCTACTTCTACCGCTGTCGGGATTCTTACTATCGCCAGCTCAACAATCTCACGCATCACATCTCTTTATTCCACCTCCACCTCCGCCACCTCCACCAATCTCTTTACCACCAACTTCGTCTCCACCCACGCCACCTCCACCTCCCTTAATATCTCAACTATCGCTTCTACTTCTCTGCTCACTATTAATGGAGGTACGGTCACCTACGGCCAATCTTCAACTTCCACCATTCCTTCAAATGCCCTCAACGCCTTCTCCTTTGCCACTACCACCACAGGAATACCCTTTCTCTCCTTTGACACCTCCAACTACAGAATCGGTATAGGAACCACCTCTCCCTCTCAACTCCTCTCCGTTTCAGGCAATGGATACTTCACGGGAGGATTAGGTGTGGGAAGGTCAACCACAACTGCTGGAGTTTTAGACGTGGCCGGATCAGCTACCTCCACCTTTGTCGGCAACTTTGGCATCAATATGCTGGGAGGATGCTATGCGATTAATGGAGCATGCCAAGGCGCAGTCTCATCTGTCTCCAATAGCGATGGCACCCTTACGATTTCACCCACCACGGGAGCTGTTGTCGCTTCCTTGAATCTAGGGAATGCCAACACCTGGACGGGAGGCCAGACCTTCAATCTCTCCACCTCCACCTCCGCCACTTCAACCAACCTCTTCGCCCAAACGGCAGTTCTCTCCACTTCCACCATTGGGAATATCCTCACAGGCACCATCACCGCCACTTCCACCTCTGCCTCCTCTTCCTTCCAGAACATCCTCTTCACCCAAGGACAGGGGACAGGCCTGTCGCTCTCCAATCTCTCGGTCTCGGCTTCCACCTCGCTTGTCCGCTTTGGCTCCACGGCTGATTCCTTCCTAGGAGATCAAAACACTGATCTTCTGACCATCAATGCGTCCACGACTGTCATCAACAACCTCGGTTTTCTGGGCAACATCCAAATTGGAGACAGTGTGGTAGATGCCGTCTCTATCAACTCTGGCCTCTGGAATTACACCAATCAATCCACCTCCACCCTTCCCAATGATCTAGCCAACGCTTTTACTTTCGCCACCACGACCAACGCCTCGGGGACACTTGCCATCTTCACTATTTCTACTGGCTCCACCACCGCCAGCGGCCAAGGAGCTGTCGGCATTGGCACCTCCTCTCCCTCGGGCCTCGTCAAGTTGAGCGTGGGAGGAGATGTCTATCTCACGGGTGGGCTTGGTATTGGAGTCGCCACCTCAACTGACACCAACCTCCAAGTCCAAGGTGATACTCAACTGACTGGCGCGCTGTCTGTCGCGGGTATCACCACCTTTGGGAACACAGTCAACTTCACCGCCAGCACCTCATTTACCAACTTTGGGAACACCGGCAACGCCTTCTTAGGGAACGACTCTGCCGACCAACTAACCGTCAATGCCACCTCCACCTTCCAAGCCGGAGTGCTCTTTAACGGAGGTGTCGCTATTGCAGGGGCAGGTGGACTGTCGGTGACGAATAGTGTCACAGTTTTGGGGGGGCTTGGTATTGGAGTGGCCACCTCAACGGCGGGCGCGTTTCAGATTAGCGGCGGCGCTCAAATCGGCGGAGCATTATCTGTCACTGGCGCTTCCACATTTACGGGGGTGGCAACATTAAATTCTCCCGTCATCCAAGGGACAGTGAACGCAGGAACCGGCTTAACATTGCCTGCGTTCACATTGGCGGGCGACATCACCGGTTCGGGATCGCCGAATCTGTCGGGACTCGGAACCATCGGCGGCGGCACTACGACCATCACCAATCTGTCTGTCACAAACATTTCAACATCAACCTTTGCCGGCGGGCTGACGGTCGGCACAACCCAGTTTGTTGTCCAGCGCGGCACGGGAAATATTGGTTTCGGTCTCGCCAACCCGACAAATCCATTTTCACTTCTTTTATCAGCGACTGCCGCGACCGGTATGAGTTTAACGCAGAGCGCTGTTTCCAGCTTTTCGTCAAACCGCACAGGTATCTTGATCACACATTCAAAATCGGCCGCCGGGGATGCGGTCACGCATACGGGAATTAAGGTGACGGAGAGCGTTGCCAACACCAGCGGTTCTCAAACGGGCGGGGTTTTCGGCATTGATATTGATGCCAAAGGCGAAACCGCCGTCAGTTCTCCCTTGGACTCGGTTTATGGCCTCCGTTCCATTGCGAGATCCACCGTGACGGGTTCTCCCGACGGCATCAATAATCTCTACTCTCTATATGGAAGCGCGCCGACGACAGTAAATGCCGCCGTTGGGCGCGCCTTCGCGCTCTATCTTGAAAATCCCACCATCGGCACCAGCACCAATTACTCATTGTTTGCCGAGGGGCCGATTGGAATTAATGCGTCAACCACACAGGCCAATGCACTATTCACGGTGCGTGCGACCTCAACCACGGCAAACTATCTGCAGTTTCTTGACTCGCCAACGGGAGCCACCAGATTATTAGTCAACAGCTCCGGGTATCTCGGGGTTGCGACCTCTTCATTTACTGTGCCCCTCGCCGTTGGTGGCAATGCCTTTATCGGCGGGAATTTGACGGCAACCGGTACTGCCTCCACATCTTTACTCACTGTTTCAAATTTAGGCAATGCCAGTACTCAATGTTTGCAGGTAAATAACCAAGGCGTGGTTTCAACCTTTGGTGGCGGTTGCGGCAGTTCATCGCCCTTCGGCCAGTCCTGGGAGTTTCTCTCCGGCATCACTAATGCCATCTCCCCGACATCCACCAACATCGGAATCTTGGTTAATGCGGGAACTTCCACCATCACCAATCTCCTCACTATCAACGCCACCAGCACTTCAGCCACCTCTACCAACCTATTTACCACCAACTTCCTATCTACCAACTCCACCTCCACCAATCTCTTCGCCACCAATTTCCTATCAACCAATTCAACTTCAACCAATCTCTTTACCACCAACTTCGTCTCCACCCATGCCACTTCCACCTCGCTTAATATATCGACTATCGCTTCTACCTCTTTGCTTACGATTAACGGGGGATTAGTGAGCTATGGAATGAATTCAACCAGCACCATTCCGAATAACTTGGTGAATGCGTGGAGTATTGCGACATCTACTTCAGTAGATCCGATATTGTCGATCGGTACATCACAGAGCGGTGTTGGAAGAGTTGGGTTTTTCACTGCTGCGCCTACTGATCTTGTAGACATTCGCAGTAACTCATTAAACCGAAGTCTTATTGTCCGCAGCACAACAACACTAAACTACGGATTCACTAAAGTTTATCCAGGCAGCATCGTGATAGCTCCAGAAAATAGCGTGCAATCAGGTGTATTCACCGTGTTTGGGGATGCCGGAAGCCAGAACACGATTTTTAGTATCGATACGAGGACGACTGGGGGAAGAGTTTCGATCAGCGCAGAGGTAGTCGTTGGGGATGACCTGGGTGTAGGGACTACTCCGGTATCAGGCGCCAATTTAACTGTGCTTGCGACAACATCTGCATCGATACCCCTCGCTCTTAGCGCTGCCTCTGGCCAAACTGCTGACCTCATGCGCATCCGGGATTCTGCAGGAACAACTCTCGATGTTTTCAACAACATCGGCTACCTCGGCCTCGGCACCTCCACGCCCGGAGCTTTGCTCTCCCTCTCTGCCACCTCAACCGCAACTCTGGATAACCGCCCGCTGTTTCTTATCAGCACCTCTACCGCTTCAGCTACAAACACCGCCCTCGTCATAGATACAAATGGCAGGATAGGCATTGGAACATCGAGTCCACTCCAACAGCTCTCCGTCTCCGGCAATGGATACTTTACGGGAGGATTAGGCGTGGGAAGATCAACCACCACTGCCGGAGTTTTAGACGTGGCCGGATCAGCTACCTCCACTTTCGTCGGCAACTTCGGCATTAACATGCTGGGAGGATGTTATGCGATTAATGGAGCATGCCAAGGCGCAGTCTCATCTGTCTCAAACTCTGATGGCACCCTCACAATTTCTCCCACCACCGGAGCTGTTGTCGCCTCCTTGAATCTGGGGAATGCCAACACCTGGATCGGAGGCCAGACATTCAATCTCTCCACCTCTACTTCCGCTACCTCCACCTCATTCTTCGCCCAAACTGCTGTCCTCTCCACCTCCACCATTGGGAATATCTTAACAGGCACAATCACCTCCACTTCCACCTCTGCGTCCTCCTCTTTCCAGAACATCCTATTCACTCAAGGACAGGGGACAGGCCTTTCACTAACTAATCTCACCGTCTCGGCTTCAACCTCGCTCGTCCGCTTCGGCTCCACGGCTGATTCCTTCTTAGGAGATCAAAACACTGATCTTCTGACCATCAACGCGTCCACGACTGTCATCAACAACCTCGGTTTTCTGGGCAACATCCAAATTGGAGACGCCCAAGCTGATGCGGTCTCTATCAACTCCGGCCTCTGGAACTATGCCAACTACGCCACCTCCACTCTCTTAAATAACCGCGCCAACGTCTTCTCATTCGCTACCTCAACTCTCCTCACCCCCATCTTCTCCATCTCCACCTCCTCCACCACTCCCTTCGGAGCAGGAGCTATCGGCATCGCCACCACGGTTCCTGCCACTCTCTTCTCGGTGGGAGGATCGGCTTATATTGGGACTTCCAGCGCCTCCACCCTGACTATCCATGCCGGGACGATTAACTATCCGATATCTAGTACCACGACGGTTCCTATCGCTCTCAACGCCTTCTCTTTTGCCACCTCAACAACAGCCGTCCCATTTCTTTCATTTGACACAACCAATTCGCGGATTGGCATTCTGAACACTGCCCCCGGAGCCACACTCTCCGTCAATGGCACCGCTTCCACCTCCCTTCTCACCATCTCTGGCCTAGGGAATTCAGCCACACGCTGTCTGAATCTCACCAATCAAGGCGTTGTTGGCGTGGCGGCAGCAGACTGTGGGTCAGGAGGTGGCGCCAGCTTCGGCCAGTCCTGGGAGTTTCTCGCAGGCATAACTAACGCCATCTCCCCCACAACCACCAACATCGGAATCTTGGTCAATGCGGGAACTTCCACCATCACCAACCTAACCATGATCCTTTCCACCTCCACCTCCGCCACTTCCACCAACCTCTTCGCCACCAACTTCCTATCAACTAACTCAACTTCCACCAACCTATTTGCCACTAACTTCTTCTCAACCAATTCAACTTCCACCAACCTCTTTACCACCAACTTTGTCTCCACCCACGCCACCTCCACCTCGCTTAACATCTCAACCATTGCTTCCACCTCGCTTCTTACAATTAATGGAGGGATGGTGACATATGGGAAATCTTCCACCTCAACGATTCTGAACGGTCTTGATTACGCCTGGACTATAGCCACCACGACCACCGGAAACTCTCCCATCATTGCTATAAACACCAGTGGAGGCCTAGCCACTACCTCCATCATTGGAGGATTCTCCGTCCAGAATGGAGCCATAGAACATGACTTTTCAACAGGCCTCACATCCATTGATAACCTAGCCCTAGGAGCTACCACCTTTGATACGGATGCGGGGATGATTTCCTGGGCTGATCTTGCCGTCACCTCCAATGCCACTGGAACTATCAACAGCTATACCGCCCAAATTGACGGCACCCCCATCCTCACTGTCTACTCTGAAGCCGCCGGCTCCGGCTCTGTGGGAACCACCACCGTGGGTATCGGGACAACGACTCCCGCCTGGAAGTTGACGGTTTCAAATAACGCTACCACCACTACCAAGGCCTTCATCGGTCTTTCCGACAACCTGGCTAGTGCCAACCTCAAGCACTGGACTCTCTCAAGTCAGGGGGGGAATCTCTACATTGCCACTTCATCAGATGCGTATGCCACCAGCAGCATCTCGCGTCTAACCTTAACCAGCGGAGGACTTGTAGGCATTGGCACCTCAACTCCCTCCAGTGAGCTCTCCATCGCGGGAAATCTCTATCTCACCGGCGGCGCCACCTCAACCAATCTCTATGTCTCGGCTCTTTCCACCCTCGCCGGAGGCCTCCTCACAAATAACGCCACCTCCACTATTACGAACCTCGTCATGGTGAATTCAACAACCTCTCAAGCTACGACCTCATACCTGTCGGTGCTGAATAACGCTTCAACCTCTGCTCTTTTAGTCTCAAACCTTGCGAATCTTATCGGAAGCACAACCATTGGTCTCGCCGGCAGTCAGACGGCAACATTTGACGTGACAAATAACCGTCTCCAAATTGGAACCGGGGCGGGTGTTGCGGGAGATCCCGCGCTTTTCGTGCTGGATACGCGCACTGGTTCAGGAGACCCGTCAAGTGGGTTGAACGGCGCGATGTACTATAATAGCAACTCGGGTAAGTTTCGCTGTTATGAAAACAGCGCGTGGGCAAACTGTCTCGCTACCGCAACCATTACCGACTCCGTTCCGTTTGATTGGTGTGTGGCGCAAACCGATTCAACTTCATTCGCGCCTGGCGGAGCGTTTGATGATTTTGCGGGAAATAAGGCCGCGATTCATATGCTAAATGCCACTTCTTCTCGCGTCTTTTGCTCGGTGCATATTCCCAAGTCATATAGTTCGGGTCCCTCTGTCGTCTGGGGCGGGTCAGCTACGACATCGGGGCGTTTAATTTTGGATGTAAACTCAACAACTACGGTGCGCCAGCTTAACGGAAATCAAGGCGGGCCAGTGGCGTGCCAATACGCGGGAGTAACCGTTGAATCCAACGCTTCTTCCACCGCCGCTAAAAGATTGGATATTGTCGGCAACGCTTCTTATCCTATCAATTCAACTTCAACCGCGATTAGTTTGACCTTAACCGCAGGTGGGGACTTGTGTGTTATCTTTGATAGATATGGAGCGGACGCCAATGATACTTTATCCGATGGGTTCTTCTTTGATTACAAACCTTATTTTAATTTCACCAGAGCTGTGAACTAAAACTTATGAAAAAACTTTTGCTTATCTCTTTATTGGTTCTGGCAGGATTATCTTATGGCAAAATCGGCCAGGCGCTCAATTTTGACGGGGTGGATGACTATGTTCAAATTAACAAACCAGTCTATCAGAACAGCACCAGCTACTCCATTTCGTTTTGGATAAAATCTCCTGCACAGGCGACCGGGAATATTAAAAGCGCATACGCCGAAGCGGTTACATCAGGAGCGGCCTACTTGCGCTTAGCCAGCTGGCCAGGCGCAAGCTCTAATCAATTGCGTGTCGTCATAAGAAACGATGCTGCCACAGCGGTTTTAGCCGTTTATTCCACAACAATAGTGTTTAATGATACTTGGCACCACATTGCCTGGACTGACGCCAATGGCACGGCCGCTTTGTATATTGATGGGGTACGAGACGCTTCCAACTTTAACTACACCAGGTCCGGAGTCTTTACTCTAAATACGTCAACAATTGGAGCAATTGTAGACAGCGGACCTGATGATTTTCTTCAATCTAAAATTGACGATGTCCGTGTCTACAACCGCGCGATGTCGGCTTCAGAAATCCGTATGCTTTATCGCGGCAACGCTACGCGCGTAGGACTTGTCGGCTATTGGCCTCTTATCGGTAATACATCAGGGACTTTTGAACCAGACTTTTCGGGGAAAGGTAATCACGGGACGAGAACGCTCGGACCATACCGTTCCGCTATGTCGCCCTATATGAGATTTAGACGTTAATTATTAAAACTATGTTGTATGAAAAAATAAGCGATACGAAGTTACGAGACGGCGCGGAGATTGCTGCGCCCTCCGTAGTCCTTGGCGAAGGATGGGCTGCGCCCTCCGTAGCTTTTAGCGAAGGATGGGCTGCGCCCTCCGTAGCTTTTAGCGAAGGATGGGCTTGCCCCGTTGAATCCGAAAGATGGGGCGTTCCGAGAGAAGAGACGCTAATGGCGGTAAGCTCTGCCTTTAATTTCAGCCGCGTCAACAACAATAGCGTCTCGTTCAAGGTAGAACGAGACACGCCAACCTCCAATGCGGAATCTGTGGGTCGCGGGCGGAAGAAGATCAACGAGCGGCTTAGCCCAACGGAGTGGATTTTCCTGTGCGGCGTACCATTCCAGCTTTTCTTTAATGCGCTTCTGAATTGGCAGAGAAAGTTTTCGAAATTCACGATCTCCCTTGGGAGTGAATTCAATGCGCTGCGGCATGAGGGAGATTACAACTTAAGATCGGCAGCAATTTTCTCAAACGGAATAAATCCCTTCCGCTTTGCTTCCTCTATGCCTCTGCGCAATGCATCAGCGTATTCTTGTCTGACCGGCAGGCGGCTTTCTAATTCATCAATGAGCCAGCCCGAGGGGTTCGCGGATTTGGAGTGGTATTCCTCGTGGGACAGTCTGTCAACTAGCGCCTCATCAATCCGTGAAAGCACGTCCAGCAACGCAAATGTATCAAAGATAAAAAGCTGCGGCGCGCTCTTGCGGTCAAGCACCACGCCCGCGCGTGATCCTTTTTCAAGCGGAAATACGGACTTCGGCGACACCTTTTCCCAAGAAACAAGCTTGGCATCGGAAAGTTTGGCGGGTGAAAGTTTCCTTTTAACCATATGGCGCAAGTGTACTAGAAAATTGAAAGAATTGTCAAATAATGGTGATGTCCCCTGGGAAAAAATTTCCTCCATCAAGCGCGTCGGCAAAGTGGCGGAGCTCCGTGAGGGGCGAGAGATCGCTGCGCCCTCCGTAGTCCTTGGCGAAGGATGGGCTGCGCCCGTAGGCTTGTCCGCCGACTCGGCCTTCGCAGCCGAAGCTGCTTCGGCTAAGGAGGCAGCTTTAGCGAAGGCGGAAGCCCTTGGCGAAGGACGGGGAGCGCTAAAATATGAGACATTGTTATCAGCGGTAGGCGTTGGAGCGATGGCGGATGCGGGTAATCACGATGACGTCCTTTTTGACAAAGAATTTAGTGCGCCAGTCGCCAATTTGAAACCGATGAGTTCCTTCGGGATCGTCGTGAAGACGCTTGGCAAAGGCAAATGGGTTTGGCGCGCGGCGGTATTGGTCGAGCTTCTCTATAATGCGTTTCTCTACATCGGGAGAAAGATATTTTCTGTCTTGTTGGGCGGCATGCGAGAAAAGAAGCTGCACGAAAGTGGTTATCGGACGCCTACTTCTTCTTTAATCTTTTCTATGGAAACAGCGCGCCCGAGTCTCATATCGCGGAGCGCATCTTTTCGTTCTCTCTTGAGCGCGATTCTAAACGCAGGATTAAATGATTCAATATCCTCTACTGTTTCGTCGAGTTCCAACGCAAGCGCGTTTGAAATTCTCCATCCAGACGCTTCCGCAACGGCAATAAGATTTCCAAGTTTCTCCAATAGCCAGCTTGGCATCTTCGGATTGGAAAGTCCTTTGCGGAATGTATCTGGATTCCAGATAATTTTAAGCTCTTTGAGCCTCGCTTTGAGTAACTTTATCAAACGGTTCTCAATGAGCGTCTTTGGTTTTGGGATAAGTATAAGTTCCGGGAGCGAAACAAAGTTTAGAAGTGTTTTAACCATATGGCGCAAGTGTACTAGAAAATTGAAAGAATTGTCAACCACGTTAGAAGTCCTATGCCTTCGGCATCGGCAGACGCCTCAAAGCGTCTTACTTCTAACGGGGTTTACTCCTCATTGCAACGATAAAAATAACCGTGGCAAGATAGCTTTTGTCATAAAAATTGTTTTGTTCATACGGGCTCATGTGTTAGCGCTCCTTGGCAATATGCCGGCGGTAATAGCGCAGGGCCAGCAGATTGGCAACTACCAGCGCCAAGACAATCAAAGCTTGAATAATATCAGTGCTCATAGGGAGTTATTTGCCGCGCTCGTTGATAATAACCCAGATCATAATGATCAGGGATATCACGCCGGCGGCGATGTAAAAAGTAAGGAGGGTCATAGCGTTTATTGGATAGACGGGTTAGTTGCTTGGGGCGTTGCAGTTGCGTTGGCGACGATGAGAAAAAGACTTGCCATCAGTATCCCTGCAATAAAGGTGAGCCAAGGAAATGCCGGAGTGGCAGTGCTGGGCGTGAATACTCCGATCACAAGCGAGCCGAATATAATCTTAGCGCCGTCGAGAAAGAAGCCAGAAATTACGCTAAAGTTTATTTTCGACCGCATAGCCGCATGGTATCAAGGCGCAAACAATGATGTCAAACTGGAGATCGGGATGGTTGCATTATAGAGGTTGAACCTCCATAATATTAAATCTTTAGAAGACTTAACTAATTCATAATAAAAAAATATGAGAAAAATCATTACACAAGTAACGGCAGGGTTTGAAGTCGGGATAGTTGTCCTCGCGCTTCTCACACACGCCGCATTCGCGCAAATTGAGGGCGCTGCGGCGCCAGACATCACAGCCCCCGCGGCGCAAACGCCAGAAACGGCGATCCCAGTTTCGGCAACTGATGGCGTCATAGACACGACAAATGCGGCGACCACCCCGACGCAAGAGACAGGCAGTCCGCAGACGACGATTCAGGGGACTGATCTCATCAGCACCGCGGATCCTTCAAATGGAACAACAACAGAAACCACGCTGGAAGTCGCCGGCTCGATGCCGCCGGTATCATCTGAACCGGTTCCCGATACAAGCGCGAGCACAACGCCGGCAGACCCGTCTGCAGAGGCAGGGACTGCTACCCCACCGCCCGCGCCGACTCCAGAGCTTCCACCAGCTCCAGACATTCAACCTCCTGTGGACGAACTGCCTCCACAAGGGACCCCACCGGCTGAAGTTCCTCCCATCACACCGCCAGTTGAGACGCCGCCCAATCAGCTAAACCCAGAACCCAACCAGACTGTTGTGGCGACTCTGTCTCTTGAGGACTTAAAGCCGGAGCCGGAGTTTATCTTAAGCGTTGTGGGTTCACGGATTGGCGCAAAAGTGAAGCCGTCCTGGCAGAATGATCCGAATTCTGCCGCTCCCAGCCAGCAAGTCGCGACCGTCACCGAAGTGCCGCAGATCACGCCGGACGCACAGTCCGGGACGTTAGTCATATCCGGCGTCTGCCAAAACAAGTATTACGCAATTATTCTCTATCGGACTGAAACAGACTATGATCATGATCCGGCATCCTATGTTGTGAATAAATCCTATCCCTGCGAGAATGGTTCGTATTCATACACGCTTGACGATCTCCCGCCGAGTCTTGAGAGCGGCACATACTACCTTCTGATTGCGGGGCAAGGGGATCGCGGCCCTTGGAAGCCGGCAAGCGCGATTATACCAATCACCATTGCCAAGCAATAATTTTCTATGCGCACTTTTCTGATTATCATATCGTCAGTCTTCGGCGCCGCGGCGGCGCTCACGGTCTTGATTTGGATGCTGGCGTTTTACGGCCTGATCGGCTGGGGAGATTTTCCGGCGCCAAAAGAGGCGACCTGGCAAGCCGTCTTCCTCACCAATAACCAGGTTTATTTTGGACACCTGACAAATCTGGATCGCGGTTATCTCTTGCTGACAAACGTGTATTATCTTCGCGTTGCGGAGAACCTCCAGCAGGGCGGGGGAGACCAAAACCAAAATCTCAATCTGGTGAAACTGGGCGGCGAACTGCACGGGCCGGAAGACGCGATGTTCATTCCCAAAGATAAGGTGCAGTTTTGGGAGAATCTCTCGTCTGCGTCAAAGGTTGTGAACGCCATACAATCAAGCATCAAATAAATCCCCGCACCTTCCTGGAATACCTTACGGGAAGGTGCGGGGATAAATGCAAATGACTACTATCCCTATTTCGCGCCAAAGTGAATCCGGCAACGACGGCCTGCGCCTGCGTTCGGTAACTTTATCTATGCTAGGGGTTGTTGTATTGATCGCGCTCCTGCTCGCCAGCACTTTTTATCTCTGGTATTTTAGTCCGTCGGGCTCATGGATATCGGTTAAATCATCAGAAGAGCCCATCGCAGAAGAAGTGTCAAAATTAATTGAACGAGTGAGAAGCCACGTTGCTCTGCCGCAGGATGAAGCGCCGACCGTCGCGATGGTGAAAAGCGCCGAGCCCTTGCGCGGTCAAGTATTTTTTCAGGATGCCCAAATCGGGGATGCCGTGATTATCTACTCCAAGTCAAAAAAAGTTATTCTCTATGATCCGCGCACCGACCGCATCATTAACATGGCGCCTCTATCCGATAACGCGCCAACAATCGGAAACTGAAATATTCAGAGTTGAAAGTCTAGAAAACTATGGCAACTATAAAACAATTTGAGGATTTGATTGCATGGCAGAAAGCGCGGATACTGACAAAGTTCGTCTACGATATTTCAAAATATCGAAATTTCGAAATGGATAGGGGACTGCAGGATCAGATTCGCCGAGCCGCGGTCTCGGTGATGAGTAACATCGTTCACCCCGTTAGAAGTCCGATCCGCAAGCAGATCGGCAGACGTCTCTGGCGTCTTACTTCTAACGGGGCAAGGGATTTGATAGGGGAACGAAACTGGAATTTGTAAACTATCTTTTTATCGCCAAGGGCTCATGCGGCGAAGTCAAATGTCAGCTTTATATTGCATACGATATTGGATATATTGATATATCAACATATCAAAAAGGCATCTCGCTTTGCGACGAAACATCCCGCCTGATCCAAAGCTTTATCCAAAAATTAAAATCCGGCAGCGCGCCCGGCCTTCAGTATAAACACGAACCGAAAAAAGACACCTGGCTTGCTGAATACATCGCCAAAGAAGGATTTATGGTGACGCCGGAGGGGAAAGTCCAGAAGAAGCCCGAATGAGGTCAACTGTCGTTATACTAATAATAGAAATTAAATGATATGACTAAAAGATCAACATATATAATATTCTCTGTAATAATCGCGCTGGCTTTGGCCGTTACTGGTGTTCTCTATTTGAAATCGTCACGCGAATCGGATACGGCAAAGAATGCGGACGAAACAAGAGAAACGAATAACAGCTTAAAAACCTACCGCGACCCCGGGTTCGGGTTTTCTTTTGAGTACCTGGAGCGTTACGCGCTGTCCGTATTACCGGGTGACGCTGGAGACGGGGAGACAATTCTTCTGCAAAACAAGGACGGTTCAAAGGATGGTTTTCAGGTTGTTGTCTCATCTTTTGATGAACCCTATGACTCTGGTCCGGGCAAGCCGGGGCCAATCACCGCCGAGCGCATCAAGCAAGACATTCCCGACATGGCTATTGAGAGTCCCATGGATGTGGTGATTGGAAAAGGCAAGGCTACCCCGGCGCTGATTTTTTTCAGCAGTCAGGAGTCGTTTGGGCGGACCCGCGAGGTTTGGTTTTTGGGAAACGGCAGTTTGTTTCAGGTTACCGGCTACGCCGAGAGCGACGCCATGATTGGAAGCGTGATGGAGACGTGGGAGTTTCAATGAAATGTAAACTGCAAAAATCAAAATGGAAAATGACAGAGTAAAATTTAAAAATGAATTTAAGCGGCGGCTGTATGACTGGGTTCTGCGCCTAATTAAGTTTATTGATAAACTACCGAGGGACTCCGTGTGCAGTGTCATGGGGAAACAGCTATTGAGAAGTGGCACGAGTATTCTAGCAAACTATATTGAGGCAAACTCCGCCAGCTCCAAAAAGGACTTCATTAACTTCTTCACCCATGCTCTTAAATCCGCAAATGAATCAAAGGTGTGGCTGACGCTATTGAGGGATACCGGAAAAGGTTATCGCGCCGAACTTGATTGGCTTCTCAAAGAGCTGAATGAAGTAGCCAATGTGCTTGCGTCCAGCATACTCACCTTAAAGGGCAAAAGATAATGCAAAAATCAAAAATCCCTAGGCCGATCGCGACGCAGTCGGCTGGGCTAGGCAAAAATCAAAATGATAGTGTAAAATTCAAAAATAATTTTGGCATTTTGGGATTGTCATTTTGCATTTTGATATTTACATTTTTCATTTTCAATACTGCTGACGCCGCAGTGTTGAGCCGTCCTGCCAACAACCTCGGTCTTGTGGGCTACTGGCCGATGAACGAGGGCACGAGTACTATTGCAGGGGATTATTCGGGGAATAGGAATAACGGCACGCTCACGGGCATGGCTTCCCCCCCCGACATCAACGAGCGGCTGGACCAATCAAGGGAAGCGGTGGAGTGCGATTAATTTTGACGGGGGGTGAACAACTAGAGATTTAAGGTTTATGCTTTAGAATTAAGGAATATGAAGCAAGACGTATGAATATCCAAATGAAAACAGCCGCCTTTATAGATGCTTCTAATCTCTTCTACGGAGGCGAGAAAAGCTTGGGCTGGAAAATAGATTATCAGAAACTTTTTCAGTATCTCCGGCAGAAGTACTCTATAAGCGAAGCTCTCTACTTCGGCGGGGTCGAAACCCACGGTTTCAAATATGATTACCAAGCGCATGAGACAGTCCCTCTTGAGAGTTTGGAGAAGCATCTTGCGGGGCTACTGCAATATGGGGTAGAGAAGCTCGATGAAGCCCACATTGTATTGATTGGCCGGCATCTTCAACGGGTGAGGTTTTATCTCCGGCTCGAGAAGTTCGGGTATCAGCTTTTCTTGAAGCCGGTGAAGCTGTATGAGCAAATTGACGGAACGACAAAGCGAAAGGCGAATTGCGACGTTGATATGGCATTTCATTTGATGAAAAAGAAAGATGATTTTGATCGACTGATACTGCTGTCAGGGGACGGAGACTTTCTGCCGGTCCTAAAATATCTGCGCGAGATACAAAAAGACGTCATCATTCTGGGCCGAGGAGAGCGCACCGCCAAAGAGATTAAGCAATTCGCGGGGAGCAATTTTCGTGATTTTGAATATCTTAGGAATCTTTTGCGTATGGAATAAAAGACGAAAGGCACCCATATAGGATGCCTTTCACGTGTAGTGATTCAATTATAGCAATCTCACATAACATGTCAAGCAATAGTCTTGTCCAACGCAAGATGACACCCAAATCAAAACCGATTCCAGCGTAAAGGGAGCCGAGATGGCTCCCCTGCGCCGAATCGCCGGACCATGCTGGTTGTATGACCATCAGCATGCAGGACGATCACATCGTGAGTGTAGCCGAGCTC
>Ga0209542_10003545_pt1 | contig 33315 bp, 37 predicted proteins | sample RifCSPhighO2_01_FD_184028 | JGI IMG/M metagenome (GOLD analysis project Ga0209542, IMG submission 184028) | Soil microbial communities from Rifle, Colorado - Rifle CSP2_plank highO2_0.1 (SPAdes) (version 2) | ecosystem: Environmental > Terrestrial > Deep subsurface > Rock core/Sediment ... | reverse complement strand
GGAAATCGTTCCTTTGTTACGCTTAAGCTTCTCGGCGATTTCAGAGATCTTTACCTCGGATTCCTTAAAAGCAAAGATTCTTTCCCTTTCCTCAAGGGACAGATGTCTGTAGGTTCGCATCGTCAACACCTCCTTTCTAGACGTATTCTAGCTAGAAGTGTTGCACTTCGTTTACGAACCTACCTATCTTGCAAATGCGGCTAGGTGTAAGTTAGTATGATATGGTTAGAGTGTCTCTATAGAATATAGTCAGAGGTGATGGAGTAGGCAAGACAAGGAGAGAAGTTTTGGTCGAAAATGCAGATTTTGATCTCGGGCCAGCGATTGGGGAGGGTTTTTATTTCTTCGCGTGTGTGCCAGTTGATCTCTGGTTTAAGTTTCATCTGGGATTTTTGTTTTTCAGTGATGACCACTTCGTAGATCGCGAAGGCGTCGTCAAAGAGGACTTCATTTTTGGAGGTTTTGACGGTTTTTAGATGAAGGCTTCGGTATTTAAAGTTTTTGGAAGGGAGTTTTAGGCCGGTGTTTTCGAAGAAAGTTCTGGTTAGCGCGTCTTCGATTTTTTCGCCGAATTTGGGTTTGCCGCTCGGGAGATTATAGAAATTGATGTTGCCTTGGGGATGGGCTTTGAGAAGATACTGATTATGGCAGTGGCAAAGGAAACCGATGAAGAAAGTTTTGAAACCGGAGTTGTCAAGGTCCGGCAGATTGAAGTGAGTGATTTGTTTAATGCCGGATGTGGTGATGGCGTAGAGATTATTTTGTTTTTCAGTAAAACCGTCAGCGATAAGTTTTTTGAGATGAAAGAGAATGTTGTCGTCATGGGTGTAGCCTGAAATGAGGGAAGAATATTTTTGGTTGTTTTGGGTGAGGAGGCGTTTGAGAAGGATTTTTTGAGTTGGGTGCATGGAGTGATGCTTCGATTGTACACCCCAGGTAGAGTAGTTGGCTACTCTGGAAAGTTAGAAAGACGGGGTGTATAGTGGCCCTATGAAGTTGCTACTTACATCGGCTGGTCTTTCCACTGCGGCTATAAAGAAGAAATTCCTGGAGCTGATTAGCAAGAAGACAGAAGAGATTTCGGTGGCTTTTGTTGCGATGGCTTCAGATGTTGAAGAAGACAAGAGTTATGTTGAGAAAGATAAAGAGCTTTTTGCTGGAATAGGAGTGAAACTGAAAGATGTTGATTTGAAAAATAAGACGATGGTGGAACTGAAAGAAGAGATAAAGAATGTAGACGCTATCTTTGTCGAGGGCGGGAACACGTTTTACCTGCTTTATTGGATTCGTAGGTCCGGGTTTGATGAGGTAATTGAGGAAATGCTTTCCAAAGGAAAAGTGTATGTTGGTGCGAGTGCAGGAAGTATTATCCTTGGACCATCGATTGAAACTTCGGGGTGGGAAGGTGGAGATCGGGCAGATGTTGTCGAATTGGATTCTCTGGAGGGATTGGGATTGGTGAATTTCGGTATTTATCCTCATGTGAAGGACGATCAAAGAGAGTTTTTGGAAGAAAAGGGTCAAAAATTAAGCTATAAACTGATCCTTTTAACTGATGAGCAGGCGGTGGTTGTGGAAGACTCCAGATGGGGGGTTATTTAAGCATGAAATTGAAGCAGGTTGTGGTGGCTGCAATTGAACCGACGGCGCCGTTTAATTTTGACGCCACGTTTTTTAAGCCGGCGCATTTTGCCTCCGGGGATAACTTTTGGGAACGAGGGGTGAGATGGCAGACGTTCAGGTGGCAAGGGAAGAATCTCGGGGTGGTTTTTCGCAATGCCGGAATAGTGGAGAAACCGAAAATTGCGGTGGAGATTTGGAACGGCGAAAAATTGGTTAAGAGATTCGTGGAAGAGTTTGTTCGAGAGATTGTTTACCGCTATAATCTTGACTTTGGTTTAACGGAATTTTATCGCGAGTTTTCAAGGGACAAAGTTTTGGGACCGGCAATTAAGCGAATTTATGGGATGCGACCGGGGCATCAGGACTCGCTGTATGAATACCTGATTATTGGGGTGGTGCTGCAGAATTGCACGGTGCGGCGGTCAATTCAGATGATGCAGGCCTTGTTTGAAAGCTATGGAACCTTATTGGAGTTTGATGACAAGGAGCTGTGGTGTTTTTGGGAACCGGGAAGTTTGAAATCTGTTTCTGAGGAGGATTTGCGCGGTTTGAAACTGGGTTACCGGGCGAAGTTCATTAAAAGAATTGATGATCAGTTTGGAAGGGCGGAAATTGACGAGAAAAAATTGCGACAAAGTGATCGGGAAACGCAGATGAGGGAACTATTAAAATTGTATGGGGTCGGGCCGGCGACGGTTTGGTATCTGTTGTTTGATGTGTTTCATCAATATGACTTTTTCAATCATGTTTCGCCATGGGAGCAGAAGATTTATTCGAAAGTATTTTTCGATCGGCCGGTGACTGATCTGGTCCCAGTGGAAAAACTGTTAAAGTATTTTGAGAAGTTCGGGAAATACCGGCAACTGGCGGTGCACTATGTCTGGGAGGATTTGTGGTGGCAACACAGGAAGAAACCGATTCCCTGGCTTACCAGGGAAGTGAGGACGTGATTTGACTTGTTGTAATTGACCTTAAAACTTGGTACAAAAGGCTTGTGGAGGAGACGACGAAAATTGCTGTTTTCAAGGGGAGGAAAATCCGTCGTGTCATTTTTAATAACGAATGGTGGTTTGCCATTGTTGATGTTGTGGCGGCACTTACTGATTCTGTTCAACCGGATGGGTATATTAAAGACATGCGACGGCGCGACCCTGAACTTTCTAAAGGGTGGGGGCAAATTGCCACCCCCCTTTTAATTGGGACTTCGGGCGGTGCTCAAAAGGTGAAATGTGCTAATACTGAGGGAATTTTCCGAATTATTCAATCAGTTCCTTCACCGAAAGCAGAGCTGTTCAAACGCTGGTTGGCCAGAGTGGGTTACGAAAGAATTCAGGAGATCGAAGATCCGGAACTGGCAACAAAAAGAACTCGGGCGCTTTATAAGGCCAAGGGTTATCCAGATTCCTGGATTGAAAAGCGGATGAGGGGAATTGAGGTTCGGGAAACTTTGACAGATGAATGGAAGAACAGAGACGTCGGGGGAGACAGAGAATACGCAATTTTAACAGCGGAAATTTCCAAAGCGACGTTTGGAATGACGTCGTCACAGTATAAGAAGTTTAAGGGTCTGGAGCGAGAAAACTTGAGGGACCATATGGATGACTTGGAACTGATTTTCTCCATGCTTGGTGAAGCCTCAACAACGGAAATTGCCAGAAACAAAGATGCCCGAGGATTTAAGCGGAACAAAAAGGCGGCGAGTGAGGGAGGGACAGTGGCCGGAAATGCCAGGAGAGAATTGGAAAGGAAAAGTGGCAAAAAGGTTTCGACGAGGAAGAATTATCTGAAGAGACTGGGTGCTCAGAGATTAATTAGTCATTAGCTGATTCTTGTTATGAATCTTCAGGGAAAGACCGTGGCGATTACGGGAGCCAGTGGGGGGATTGGGAAGGTGCTGGCGAAGAAGTTGGCGGCCGAAGGGGCCAAGCTGATTTTGACTTTCCACGATAAAGATAAGGAAGCTTTGATGAAACAGAATTTTCCGGGACAGGTGCTTTTTCAAGCAGATTTTACCAAGGATGGTCAGGTGGAAAAGTTAATACAAAATATCACTGAGGTAACAGACGAAGTTGATGTCCTTATTAATGCGGCTGGGATTGGGGTTTATGAACCGTTGGAAAAAATTAGGATCTCTGATTGGGACAATTCATTTGCGATTAATGTCCGGGCGCCGTTTCTGTTGACCCAAAAGCTTTTACCGCTTCTGCAAAAAAGTTCCGATTCGCTGGTGGTGAACATTGGTTCCGGTGCGGGGACGATGGCAATGAAAGGGCGAGCTGCTTATTGTGCGACCAAGTTTGCCCTGCGGGGAATGACATTAACTCTGGCGGAGGAATTTGCCGGACGTCGGCCGCAATTTTGTTTAATTACACTAGGGAGCACACTGACGAGTTTTGGAGGTGTACCGGTGGAAAAGAAATTGGAGTGGCAAAAGCAGGGCCGGGCCTATTTTACAGTTGAGTGGGTGGCGGACCGGCTGGTGGAAATTGTTAAGAATGACAAAAGGGAAGTGGAATATGTTTTGTACCCTGGTGACTACGGTTTAAGCCCCTGGAAGAGGCCGTAATCATTTTATGCAGGATCAGTTAAAACAGAGAATTATTGAGATCGTGAAGAAGATTCCAGCAGGGAAGGTGGCGACGTATGGGCAAATTGCGGAGATGGTGGGGATTCGGGATGCGCGAATGGTGGCCAGGGCAATTAGCGGGAATGAAGATCCGGAAATTCCCTGTCACCGGCTGGTGAAAGCGGATGGCTTACTGGCTCTTAACTATTCAAAGGGGGACTGGCGGGAAGATCGGAAGAAGTTATTGTTGGAGGGAGTGGGGTTTCTGGCGGAGAGGAGGGTGGATTTGGAGAGGAGCAGGTGCGAATATTAGTTTCATTGGACAAGGGGATTGCCAATTACATTAAGTTGTGGACAGTTGAGAGTGTCCATCCCGAGTAATTGAGCTAAGACTAACAGGGCCTCCCGTTTTTTGTCAGGTGACGCGTAGGTGAGAACTTCAGCGGCGTGGCCGGGTTCCCAGTGGTGATGGAATTCGAATTCTGCCATTATTTCTGCAATTTTAGGGACTAAGGGACAATGGCATTCAATTATTTGCCTGTGAATGATAGTTGCAAACGGACACGGGACTAGTAGGGGTATGTCTGGTTTGGCCATGGAACTTCGCTCAGGGTAAACTTCTCATCCAGACTTCAGATTTGCCAATCTCAAGGCTAAAGCACTGAGCTTGTCGAGTGTGCTGAGGCCTGGATTCGAACCAGGGTAGCCCTTTCGAGCGCCAGATTTACAGTCTGGTGTATTTGTCCACTCTACCACCTCAGCTAGGGCTTAAATATTATACTAAATTTTGAGCTTGATTTTTCTCGCTTGAAAGAGGCCGGGGAGATTGTCAAATCTTTTAGGGAAGATCCAGGAAATTATTGTGTGGAGGCAAAGACAAATTAGTGCCAAAATTAAGAATTGATTAAAACTTCGTAGGGTGATGGCAGTCGTAAGAGACGCAAGAAGGGAAACAATTACGGCGATGCTAAAAATGATATGGGGAATAAAGACTTTTATGCCAACGACTTTCTCCGGATGGAAGATGAAAAAAATTAATAAGATGATGAATGTTGCTTCAGTCAAGTAAAGAGAAATGTTACCCCATGAGAGAATTAAAGAGCTTTTGGTGGCAAGGAAATAGTTAAAAATTAACGCTCCGTAGAGGGGAATGAAGAAAAAATCTCCGAGCAGAAAACCGGGATTTTTGAAGAGAGTTTTCCAAGTAGCCGGGCCTTTTATTGCTGGTGGTAAGAGACTTAAAAAATTTATTAAAGTGACGATGAAAAAAACGATCGAGTTTTGGAGAAGAGTCATAATTTTTAAATTTGCAGAAGAAATTCTTAAATCTGCACTCTAATTTTTGAGCCGAAGGTGGGACTTGAACCCACGACTTGCTGTTTATCCCAGAGAATTCAGCCGGCTCTCTTGAGCCGACTGTCGGACTTGAACCGACGACCTATTGTTTACAAAACAATTGCTCTACCACTGAGCTAAGTCGGCTTGAATTTTCGGGATCCCGAACTTTCAAGCCAAATTTTATCAAAATTTGACTGAAAGGTTCTGGGACAAAACAGCTACTCTACCACTGAGTTACCCCGGCGAAAAAACTAGCAAAGCAAAGCTTTGCGTCCAAAAAGCAGTATTTCCTAGGCTAATTATACAAAAGGAGAGGCGAGAAGACGAGAGCCCTCGACCCTTCGGCAAGCTTCCGCCTTCACTAAAGTTACGGCGGACAGGCAGGGCAAGCTTGGCTCGGGATTTAGCAACGAGAAGTTCCCCAAATGAAGGGCAAAAAGAAAGCGTTTCCTCGGAAAAAAGTGGGTCGGGAGGCTTGTGACCTTAGGAATTCCATAGCCAAAAGACCTTATCCGCCTTATTTCCCTTTAAAATAGAACGCTAGCGAGGAAAATGACTTCCTTCAACCCGAATCTATCAGGGAACTCTGAAATAATTATATCCTATCGTGTCAAAGACTAGCGGAGGAGGAGAGAGGTGATCTGGAAAATGATCGGGCGCATGAGGCCAAAAATGAGACTGGGAAAGAAGATGAGGATGGCAAAGATGATTAAAAAACCGAACCTCTCAAGTTTGTAGATTTCGCTGGCCAGTTCGTCAGAGAGGACACCGGCGAGGACTTTGGAGCCGTCAAGCGGAGGGATGGGGATTAAATTAAAGACAGCAAGCATGACGTTTAAGAAAATGCCCTGGGTGGCGAGGAGGTCAACGGCCTGCTTCAGAGCATTACTCATGATGAACAAGTCACTGGCCCGAAGGAGGAGAGAGAGAAAGACGGCGATTGTTAAATTGGTGGCCGGGCCGGCGAGGGCGACGAGGGCGGAATCTTTTTTGGGTTCTTTAAAATTGAATGGGTCAACAGGGACGGGTTTGGCGGCGCCAAAGATGATGCCGGCATTGGAGAGATAGAGAAAGAGAGGAAGAAGGATGGTGTAGATCAGATCGATGTGGGGCAAAGGGTTCAGGGTGAGGCGCTTGGCCAGGCGGGCCGTCGGGTCGCCGAGCTTGTCAGCGACGAAGCCGTGGGCGATTTCGTGGAGGATGACAGAATAAATTAGAACCCCGAAGATCAGGATTTCGACGGCCGTGCTTGTCAGTTCGGGGTTTGGCATGATAGAATTCATTTTAGCATATGACAGTTTGTGACATCTGCGGCAAGGGAGTGCAATATGGCCACAATGTCCGGCATACTCATTCCGGGCAGTGGGAAAAGCGGGCAACAAAGACCCGGCGGATTTTCCTGCCAAATTTACATAAGGGAAGGGTTTTAATTGATGGAGTGGTCAGGAATGTTCGAGCGTGTGCTTCGTGCATCGCCAGATATGGCGTGAAATATTCTCCGAGGGTTTCGGTTGCGGCTTAACAATCTTCGAGATTTCGTCTAGAATTTTAATGTGAACGAATCGGTTTCTTCTTATAATCCCAGTGAGGATAGGGATTTAGCGAGATTTAATCATGAAGATAGATTGAAGGGATGCTTGGCTGTGGTGGCAGGGTTGGTCGTCCTCTGTGCTGGTGTTGTTTCCGGAAGACCCGAATTTGGTATAGGGTTTGGAGTTCTTGCTGGGATGGGTGTGTACGGGTTTTTGAGAGTGTTTGGTTAATTATTTGCTGATGATAGTTCTCACTTAGTGAGAAGGCGGGCGAGGGTTTTGTCGATCACAATTTTACTGTAGCACCTTTTGTGGCTTTTTGCCCTCGAATTGGACTTCGTCAAGGATGAGCTTGTTTTCTTCCAGATGACATTTTCGGATGAGCAGTCTTTTGCCTTCGGGATTTATGGTCCAGAGACCGGGCCAGGGGGTCATTGCTCGGTAGAAATCGAGCAAATTTGAAATTTGAAATTTGAAATTTGAAATTTGTTTGCCATGATGTTTTGTTTGGAGGGCTTCCTGTTGGATTTGGGGGAGAGATTGTATTGACGCCTTTTGCAAGGGGTGGGCTTGCAAAGCTTGCAAAGCCTGTTGCAACAGTCTCCAGGGGATGAAGCCGTCGGCCTTAGTTAGGAAACGGCAGAAAGTGGCTTGGGAATGGTCTTGGGGTTTTAGGGTGATGGGGTGATAGGATGATGGTGAATAGTCATTAATTATTGCTGGAAGGATTCTGGCTGTTTCTTGGAAGAGGCGAAGGTAGAGGGTTTGGGTTGTGTCGTCAGGGTGGATCGGGTATGGCTTTTGCCAGAGAATGGGGCCGGTGTCGAGAGTTTTTTCCAGTTTGAAGATGGTGACCCAGGCTTTGGTGTTGCCTCGCAGGAGGGTGAATTGGACCGGGGAAGGCCCGCGTAAATCAGGAAGTTTGCTGAAGTGGATGTTGAGGGTGCCGAGCCTGGGGAGGTTGAAGATGGCTTCCGGGATGATGAGGCCGAAGTCGGAGACAACAGCGAAGTCAGGATGGATTTGTCTAATTTGACTAATTAGTCCAATTTGACTTTGGGTATCTTTTTTGAGCGTTTCGGGAGTGATGACAGAAATTTTGTGTTCGATAGCCCAGGTTTTGGTCGCTGACGGAGTCAAAACTTTTTTTCGACCGACGGGTTTGTCGGGCCGGGTGACGACCAGTTTGAGGTCAAAGTTTTGCCGCAAACTTTCGAGGATGGGCAGACAATAGTCAGAAGTGCCGAAAAAGACAACGTTATTTAGCATTTTTTACCAATTGCTTCGGATATCTGGTGGTAATGGTTGACATCGAGAAGTTTCACCAAGTCACGGTTGATTTGGGCGACGAGCTGGGGGCCTTGGAAGACGAGACCAGTGATGAGCTGGACGAGGGAAGCGCCGAGGCGGATTTTTTTGTAGGCGTCGTAGGCTGTAAAAACGCCGCCGCAGCCGATGATGATGAGCTGGCGACCGTATTTTTGATGGGCCAGAGAAATGAGTTCGTTGGAGCGTTTTTCGGTCGGCTTGCCGCTGAAATTGCCCCTGGCGAAATGATTTACTTCAGTTTGGTCGAGAGAGGGATCCAGACGATTGGTTTGGAGGTTGCCAAAGATGACGCCGGTTAGTTTTTCGGCAACAATGATCTGGAGGAAGCGGAGGATTTCGTCGTCGGTTTTGGTGATGGGCATTTTGACAAAGATTGGTCTTTGGGTTTTAAGGCTTTTTACTGCTCGAATTAATTTTTGTAAATTTTTGGGCTCATAGAAGGTGACATTGCCATAAAGATTGGGACAACTGATGTTCAATTCATAATAGGAATGCTTGAGGGATTTGGCTTCGAATATTTTGAAAGAAGCGACAATGTCGTTGATGGCTTTGTCGAGCGTGTCAATTTGGGGCAGATTCGTTCGGCCAATGCTTATGCCGATGGGGATGGGGAAAGAAAGGGCGGCGAGTTTGGCGACAGTTTTCTTGGCGCCAAGGTTTTTGAAGCCTTTGTTGACCATCAAGGCTTGGGAATTGGGCAAACGGCCAAGGCGCGGCCTGGCATTGCCTTTGTAGGGCAGGTTAGTGATGGTGCCGATGGTGTGGAAGCCGAAGCCGAATAAGGGCAGGGTTTGGGTGAGTTTGGCCATGTAGTCAAAGCCGGCAGCCAGACCCAGGGGGAATGGAAAATGGATGCCCGCGATTGTTTGGGCGATGCGGGGGGAAGAAGCGGGGATGAAGAGGGGGGAGAGGTTCCGAGTCAGGGTGGATTGGGAAAGCGCTTGGGCTAGAGACAGGGTATTTTCGTGCACGGCTTCAGCGTCAAGGCGAAAGAGGGCCGGTTTGAGAACGTACTGATAGCCAAGAGCGATGAGATCGAGATGATCCATGGGGGTTAAATTTCCACCTCTTGCCAAATGTCTTTACCTTTTTTGTCCTTGCCAGTGAGTTTGTAGAGCTTGCCACCCTGTTCGAGAATGCGCTCAATGAAAATTTTACCACTTAGGTGGTCCATTTCGTGTTGGACGACGACGGCAGGGAAACCGCGGAAATTTTCAATTTTCAATTTTAAATTTTTATTTAAATATTTCAATCTGACCCATTGCCAGCGCTGGACGAGGCCATAGTAGTTCGGGCGGCTGAGACAGCCCTCCAGCTGGGGTTTTTTGTCGTCAGGTGAGGGCTGAAGTTCGGCGCTGTGGTCGAGGATTTCCGGGTTAATGAACACGTGCACCGGCTCGTCTTTTTTGGTCGAGAAGCGGGCGAGGAAGAGGCGATAGGGAAGACCAACCTGATTAGCGGCCAGGCCGACACCCGGCGGGTCTTTCTGAGCTCTGAGGGTTTCGGTCATGTCGATGATAATTTTTTGGAGTTTAGGGCCGGAAAAGTTAACGGCGACGGCTGGGGTTCGGAGGATTTCGGCCGGAGATTGGACAATGTTCATGGCTCTATTTTAAGTGACTTAGGAACCTTAAACAACTTAAGGCTTTCGAATTACTCTTTTTTGAACAGGATCTGGCGGATGGTTTTGCCTTGGGAGTAGGCGTCTTTCATGAGGATGACCACTGTCGGGACAACAAAAGTGCCGACGAGGCCGAAAGTGATGTCTTCAATGGGGACGGGACCTATCCAGAACCCAATGGATTTGCTGCGGGAAACGTCCCAGAATTTCATGGTGTAGCCGATGTAGTCGGCAAAGTACCAGTAGATGAGACCAAGGAGATTTATGAGCGCTAACAGTTTTAGATGTTTAACAATGGTTTTATGGTGAAACAAGATCAGAATAGTGACAAAGGAAAAGCCGAAGATAGTGCCGAGCAAAAGGTATGAGTACATAGTTATTAGTTGTTGGTACGCAAGTTTTTAAGACTCCAGAGAGTCACATAGGTCAGGTTGATGGTGGCGAGAAAAACGAACAAATATTCTTCGAGAGGAAGACCAAACAACCAGAGGCCGATGAGCTTCTTCGGGAAAAACCAGATACCCAGGAAAGTGCCGATGATGTCACAGGGGATGCCAAAAATGAGGGCACCGAAAAGAGTTTTAGAGAAAATTTTCCGATTTTCGGTGAAGATTTTTCGATCAATAAAAACGTAGAGGATAATCGGGGAGGCGAGAAAGATGGTGAGCCAGTAGATGTACATACTAGTTCGGGATATTTGGCCAACCAAAAATAGCCATGGCTAACAGGATTATCGCGGCTGGGATTAAAAAGCCGGCAGCCAGTTCCGGCCAGGTGTGGACTTTGAGGGTTTTTCTTGCCCACATAATCGGAATTAAACCAAGAAAAAGCCACGTGTAATTAAGGCCGAAGAACAGAATAAGCGAACTTATGGTCAGGGTGGCCAAAGCGATGTGAGCGCTGACTTTCAGTTTCAGAGAGTGGTAGAAAAGGACAAGGGTGAGGATAATGACCGAGAGAAGCAGGCTCAAGTGAAAAACAGTGAGAGTGGTCAGAAGATAGGTCAGGGCGATCAGGCTTATTAAAGAAGATATAACCACGGGAGTAAGGTATCTAGCCCGGTCGCCAACGTCTGACCACTCGATGTCTTTGGCTCTCTTTGTGGCTATGAGGTAGGTGGTGATTAGGATGGGAACAGCAATAACAATGATGAATATCAGGGGATAAACCCAAAGTGCTTTTTGAAGGCCAACGCCAGATTTTAGAGCCGTGATGAGCCACAGGAGACAAGTTAGCGGTAGAGGACCAAAGATTCGGGAGATGAGATAGGCGAGTTTTTGATCCGGGGATTTTATTTCGAGGCTGGCGTAGCTGTCGCGTTTTGACCAATGCTTAAGAAGCAAGTTCTTTATCTGAAGAGGGATTGAATCTGTGGCCATGTGATGATTTTATTGTAGTTCAAATAGTTCCAGACGAAAGCGGCGAGCAGATAGAAGGTGATTAAAGCCATCGTCGTGATGGCCCGGGTGAAGGAAATGTTTAAAGTTGGCCGGGCGACATTTTCCGGAAGGTAGACAGCTTCGCGGAGCCTCCCCACAGCATAGCCGAAATAGGGGATGGCGATGATCATGGGGTAGTACCACCAATACTGATGAGTGTAGGCCAGATAGGCAAAACCGACAGCGCTCGTGATGAGAGCAATCTTGGCTAAGCGGATGAGCCAAGTGTAACCCAGAACAACGCCGGTGTTTTTTAAGCCGCCTTTTTGGTCAGATTCGAAATCCATGATGAGAAGGATAAATTCGCCGACGGAAAAGAAAAGGGCCAGGGTGAGAAAAGCAGGATTGAAAACAGAGAGGAAAGGCCTATGGTTTAGAGTGAAAGGGATGGAATAGGTTATCAGGGCAACAAGGAAGAGGGAGAAGATATCCAGGAAAAACCGGGCCTTGAAACGCAGGGGCGGAAGACTGTAGAAAGTGTTCAGAAAAACCAGGACTGCCCATTGCCAAAAAAGACCATAAGTGAACAGAATTATGCTTCCAATTATAGTTAAGATGCTCCATATGATGATTACTATTTTTATAGATATTTCACCGTTTTTGATTCTTGAGCGATAGGAGTGCTGATCAGCGTCTTTGGAATCAACAAAGTCGTTAATGATGAAACAGGCGATGGCCAGGCTCAGGAGGCCAATAAAAACTTGAAGAATGGCGGTTAAGTTGAAATAGCGGGCGTCGAGAAGGCCAAGAGTGAAGACAATCATGCCGATCGTCTGGTCCTTGAGGCGCATCATCTTAATGTAGGGGGCGGCTTTTTCCTGAAGAGTGTCGATTAGATTAGATATCATTGGGAGCTGGTCTGTTTTTCTAAACTTCTCTGATGACCATATATTCGGCTACGCCTTGAATATAGTCAATTGCCTTGGTGTTTATTTCGGAGATGCCCCGGAGCTTGGCGGCAGAATCGGCAGCCTTACGGGCGTATTGTTTAGCCAAATCCTTTGAATAAGCGTATGAGCCGGAGTCCATGAGTGCCTGTTTGGCGGCGTTGAGATCTTCTTTGCTGGCTTGCATTTTGCCCCAGACTTTATGGAGCGATTGTTTTTGGCTTCCGGTGCCGTTTTCAAGGAGTTTGAGAACGAGCAGAGTGCACTTGCCTTGCAGGAGGTCGGAGTCGGCCGATTTGCCAGTTTTTTCCGGTGTCCCAAAAACGCCTAGAATATCATCCTGGAGCTGAAAAGCCACGCCCCCATCCATGGAATAGTCATGAAGGATATCAAAAACATGCGGATTGTCGATTTCTCCCAAATAGGCTCCTATGAAAAGGGGGTTCTCGTAGGTGTAGATCGCTGTTTTGGCTTTATGCAGAGTGATGACGTCATCCTGCGTCCAATTGGAGAATGCTTCCAGCTCGAGGTCATAGGCTTGACCGTAGGCCGTGTTGGTAATCCCTCTTAACATTTGTTGGGTGGCCTTGGAGTTGCCGCAGTTGTGGATGAGCTCAAAGCCAAGGCAAAGGACGGCATCAGCAGCACTGACGGCCATCGATTCTCCAAGATGGACATTCCCATTGAACTTCTTTTCATAAAACTTATGGGTGGTCGGTCCGCCGCGCCGAACAGTGTCCTGGTCCATGAAGTCGTCATGCATCAAAAGGGCCGTGTGAACAAGCTCAATCCCAATGGCTGCTTGCCAGACGACGTCGTCAAGAGCCTTTCCGCTTAATTTAAAGCCATAATTTACGTAGGATCCGCGAAGACGTTTTGAGGCTCGAAGGTTATGTTCTTTTGAGTGCTCCAGGAGATCGTGAACCATTTGTTTTTGGCGGTCGTTAAAGCCAAAATTTCCGCTAATTTCCTTATACCAATATGCCGCTAACTTGGGGTTAATTTCGGCAACATAGTCCTGCAATATTTTTTTGGCGTTTTGAGCAATGTCCATAAAAAAACACCCTTGGGTGCCTGTTGACTTATTTTAACGAATATATTTGCTTAGCGTAATCAAATTTGTAAACAGGGTTATTTTACAGCTTGCTTGAATATCCGCCAGCTGGCGGAATGAAAGCGAACGGAAAAGAAACCTTGTGTCCGAAAGGATACCCCACAGCTTGCTGTGGGGGGATTTCATTTGCAAACTTTTTTGCCAGTCGTGAGGTAATTTTATTACACTATCGGGAAAATCTAAAGTGGGAGTTAAGAGAGGATGGGTGGCGGCGTAGAAATTGGCGCCGAGGTGTAGAATATTACTCAGCAAATATATGGCAAAGGAGAGATCTCGTTTTAAAGAGGGGGGGCCGAAGCATGTGGCGATTATCATTGATGGTAATAGGCGGTGGGCGAGAGCCAGAGGCTTACCAGACGTCAAAGGTCATAAGGCCGGATCAGAAGCTCTCGAGCGAATTGTGGAAGCTGCGGCCAAGATGGGAGTTGGAACGTTGACGGTGTATGCTCTTTCGACTGAGAACCTTCATGAACGAGCCAGAAGGGAGATTTTGGCGCTGTTTCGATTAATTGAGGGGGGGGTTTAAAACTAAACTGGAAGAAATGGCAAAAAATGGTATCCGGGTGGAAATTTTAGGGGAAACGGAAGGTTTGCCAAAGAAGATTGTCGAAATAATCGAGAAGACAAAAAAGACTTATATTGAGAATGAGGCTAAAGTTGAACATTGCCCTGAACTATGGTGGACGTCGGGAACTGGTGGTGGCAATTCGCAAATTAATTTCCGGGGGTATTAGGCTAGATGAACTCAATGAGGAGATTGTTAACCGGCAGTTATATACTTCAGGTCAAGGGGACCCGGATCTAGTTATTCGAACCGGTGGAAAGATTCGCTTATCGAATTTTCTTCTCTGGCAAACGGCCTATTCGGAACTTTATTTTTCAAAAAAACTTTGGCCGGATTTTTCTCCAGCCGACCTGCGGGCGTCAATTTCCTGGTTTCAAAAACAAAAGCGGAATTTTGGGAAATGAAAGCGTACGACTTCTATTTTAGATGCTTCTGGGACCTGGTCTTGCAAAGTCAGACTGACAAGTGCTTTTGGGAGAATTTGATGGAATCGTAGAGGCTTTGTTGGGATTTCTGGGGATATCTGGTGAAAAAGTCTGGGGCGAGCTTTGGAAGACCGAGGAAGCTGGCGGCGACAAAAAGGCCAGTTTCGGCGAAATCAGCCAAATTTTGGATGTAGTCAACCTCGAAGGTGAAATAGCCGGAATAATTGGTTTTGGCAATCTGGTGCAGGAGGTCGGCGTAGCGGGGAGACTGCATGATGCCGTGATCGCGGTTGAGCGCCGGGACGAATTCGTTCAAATGAATGTGGGCGATGGTGCGGTTGATATTGCTGCGGGAGACTTTCATCAGTTCCTGCCAGGTTTTGTCGATTGACTGGCCGTTTATTTCCACAGTGGCCGGGTCGTAAACAATGGGGAGGCGGAATTTTTGGTAAAGTGCTAGGGGATCAAAGGTCCAGCGCTCGGCCGGTTTTTTTGTGAGAAAAGCGGCACTTTTCTCAAAGTCATTTTCAAGAAAAAGTTTCGGGCGGTTGGCTTTGGTCAGTTTGAGAAGCTTCGAGACGAAACGCCCGGGATTTTCCAGGTCGACGTCAGGGGTGTGGAAGACGACATACTCTGCGCCCACTTTTTCGGCAAAGGAGACGGTTTTTTGGGCCTGTTCCCACAGGGTGCCGGTGAGGGGTGGTTTAAAAAGAAGGTGGGTGTAGATTTTGGGCATCAGACCGGGAGAATTTTTCATTTGTGTCCAGGGAGAATGGACGCCTTTAATTTTGCCACCAATGGGAGAGCGGTTGACGTCTTGCGGATCTTGGTCGATTATGTAGTAGTATTCAAAGCCGACGGCAATCGGAGAAGAATGGGAGAAGCGGCCGGAGCGGAGATCCTCGTAATATTTAAAATCAGCCAGGGTGACGGTTGGGGGCAGGAGACCGGCGGGAAGAAGGAACCGGTTATTGGGCCAGGGAAGCTTGGTGGTCATTTGTTTTCCTCCAGCCATTTTTGGGCGCGGGCGTCGGCGCCGATGTGACTTAACATATATTCCATTTGTTCCCGAGCTTTGTCTTTCTGGCCAAGCTGGTCGAAGTAGAGCCCCAGAGCATAGTAGGCGTCAGCATAATCCGGTTTAAGTTTGGTTGTTTCCTGCATAATTTTGATGGCGTTTTGGAGATCGCCGGACTGGCCGAGGATGAGACCATAGTTATAGTGGACTTTGGCGTCGGTTGGGGCCAGACTGACGGCCTTCTCAATGCTTTGGAGAGACTTATTAAGATATTGCTGATTAATTTGCGCGAGGTTATAGAAGAGCTTAGTTCGAGTTTTCCAAAACTGGAGGACGTTTGGAGAGATGGAGATGACCTTGTCAGAGTCGGCGATCGCTTTTTGGCCGAGAGTCGCGGCGGAAAGATTTGTCCCGGGGATGGTTTGATTAATTTTCTCCTGAGCGGAGCCGCTGGCCTGCTCGAAAAGGGCGAGAGCGATGACCGATTCGTTGTGGGCCAGCTCGTCGCGAAAGGTTGGTTCGCCGGGGCTCGTGTTGACGGCGGAGTTGAGAAAGGAGAAGGCGGGAACATATTGGTTGACGCTGTCGAGGTTCTTGCCGTAGGCGTAGGCTTTGTCGGCGCGCCACATTTTGGCCAAGTTAATTAGGAGAATTGAGCTAATTAAGAGAATTGAGGAGATTACAAGCCACCGCCATATGGTTACATTGCTAAATTGTTTCATTGCTAAGCCAGATTTCGGCGAGGATTGGGTAGGTTCGGTTTCGGGCTGATTTAAGATTAAACTGAAAGCGGGGATGAGGAAAAAGAAGAGGCCAATGATGACGACGGAGAAGCCGAAGAAATTGGTGACGAGGATGGAGACGTAGGCGGCAAATAGAGAAGAAGTGAGAAATGAGTTATTAGTTATTGAGTTATTGGTGTGGAGGTGTTTCAGGAACCACCAGGAGTATATTCCGATAAGACTGAGATAGGCGAGCATACCGACGGTACCGGTGGTGGCGAGAATATTTAAGAATTCATTGTGGGCTTTGTTGTAGAGAAAATCCCATTCGGAGACCATGTTGTGACCAACCGGGCGATCAAGGTAGTAGGCGTAGGCAAAGGTTTCGACGCCAGAACCGAAGACTGGGTAGCGCTGCCAGATTTTGAGAGCGCCCTGCCAGACGATTTTTCGAATGTCGCCGGACTCGCTGATGCCAATGTCGATATAGGGGCGAGGGGCTAGGGGCGAGGGGCTAGAGGGGGCAGCCGTTTTTTTAGCTAAGAAATTCTCAATGGAGTAGTGTTCGATTTGGGAGAAGGGAAGACCAAACCATAGAATGAGTAGGGCGGTTGAGGCGATCAGAGTGACTAGCGGTTTAGTGAGCAAAGGTTTAATGTTTATTTTTCTAATGTTTAAGGCTAAGTATGATCCGAGAAGAATTGCCAGGCCGGCAATTAAGCCCAGGATCCCGGAGCGGGATTTGGTGAAGAGAAGAGCGGCGAAAAATAGTGGAGGAAGGAGGAGAAATAAGTTATTAGTTATTGAGTTATTGGTTATTGCTCTGGATATGTTTGATTTTTGATTCTTGATATTTAAGAAGAAGCCGAGCGAAATGAGAATCAGAATATCAAGGTAGGCGGCCAGCCAGTTGGGCTGACCAAGGGTGGCAAAAACGCGGTTTTTGACGTCCTGGACCCAACAGTCGACGTTGAATTTGCCGGTGATTAGGAGACAGGATGGGGAGTGGCCGAAGTGCTCGAGAGCACCCCAGACGGAGACGATTGCTCCAGAGATGAAGGAAGAGAATATGAGATTGATCACATCTCGTCTTTTGAGGTTGGAAACGGCGGCGTAGTAGAGGATGATGTAGGAGATGGTTGAGAGGAGGCCTTCGTGGAAGCGGGAATAGTAGCCCCAGATTGAGGTGTGAGTGTCGAGGCTGAAGATGGTTGAAAGGACGTGCGAGGCTAGGTATAGAAGGATGGGAATGTCGAAAGGAGTTCGGCGAATCGATTTGGACAAAGTGAGAAGGGAGAAGGGAGAGGTGAGAGCTAGTTTGATGAGCCAGGCTGATGTGATTATGATGGTGAAAGCGTAGGTGAGCAGCATTTTGTTATATTCGAAGAGTTCGAAGGAGCCGGAATAGAAGATGAGGGGGACGAAAAAGAAGAGAAGATAGAAACTCCATTTAATGATTGTTTCGGCGGCTCTTGGCATGAGTTTAATTCTAGCAGTGGGGTTGGTATACTGCAACTTAGTGTTGGACTATCTCTTCGGTCTTGTTTCTCATGACATGGGGATTGATTTAGGGACGGCAAATACCCTGGTCCTTATTAAGGGGAAAGGGATTGTCATTCGCGAGCCGTCAGTGGTGGCGCGGCACAAAAAGACAAAAAAGGTCATTGCCATTGGTGGAGAAGCTAAAAAGATGCTTGGCCGGGAGCCGGCAACACTTACGGTTGTCAGGCCACTTCGGGATGGGGTGATTTCCGATTTTGACGCCACGGCGGCGATGCTGTCTTTTTATATCAAGGAGGTGCACCGGACTCCAGGAATTATTCCGAAAATTCCCAAGCCGAAAGTGGTTATTGGAATTCCTTCGGGGGTGACGGAAGTGGAAAGGCGGGCAGTGGTTGGAGCGGCAACGTCGGCTGGAGCAAGAAAAGCGTATCTGATTGAAGAGCCGATGGCAGCGGCAATTGGCATTGGGTTGCCAATTGATGAGAGCACGGGGTCAATTGTTGTGGATATTGGCGGGGGAACAACGGAAATTGCGGTCGTTAGTCTGGGCGGGGTGGTCGTTAACAAGTCAATCCGGACGGCGGGAGACGAGATGGACGAAGCGATCATTTCCTATTTGCGACTGAAGTACGGGGTGTTAATCGGTCAACCAACAGCTGAGGAGGTGAAAATTGCCATTGGAAGTGCTCATTCTGGACGAAATGAGGAAGTCCTATACTCTGTTATTAGGGGGCGGGATCTGGAGACGGGTTTACCTAGATCAGTTAAAGTTTCAGCGGGAGAGATCCGCGAGGCGCTAAGCCCGGTGATGAAGGAGATTATTGAGGCGATTAAGGATTTGATTGAAGAAACCCCGCCGGAGTTAGTTTCGGATCTGTTAAACCGAGGAATTGCGGTCGCTGGTGGTGGAGCGTTGCTCCGGAATGTGGATATTGCAATTTCCGAAGCAACAAAAATGCCTGTTTGGATTGCGGATGAGCCATTAACTGCAGTTGTTCGCGGGACGGGTAAAGTGCTTCTGGATTCAAAGTTGTTGGAGAGGGTGAAGGTGACAGGGGGGTTAAAATGATCAATATTCAATAAACCAATGATCAACGGGCGGGTGAAAGTCATATCCGAGTTTAGCAGTGTCGACTTTATCTTTTTAATGGAGATCGAGGCTCGATCGTGGAAATGTCCATCTCCGGGGCCACTTCGACTTTGGCGATTGCGGAGATAATTAAGGCAGATCTCTGAGTTGTGGAGGCCAATTTTGGGCTCTCTTTTTGTTGGGCCTTATGGTTAACTTCTGGCAGCCGTGGTGAATCGTGTTTGTTTTGAATCTGGGGTTTGTAGGTTGCAATTCGCGGCCGCGAATAGTAACCTACAAACAAACAATGAGAAAACTACTTAAACCGAAGGAAGTTTTGCTGCTTGGGCTGGCGGGGCTCTTAGATGTTTATCAGGAGGTCAAAGATCCTTTTGGGGTGGCGGCTGAGGGGGCAAAAAACATTTATGGGTTTGTGCCAAGGCGGTATCGGCGACAGAATTTTTCTCGGGTGGTAGAAGGGGGTTTGAGGACAGGTGAGATTGAGAAAATCCTTAAGAATGGGGAGGTTTATTTGCGACTGACTTCGATTGGCCGGAAGAAAATCATTCGGGAATTTCCAATGCTGTCTTTTCAAAAGAAAAAGTGGGATGGGAAGTGGCGGGTGGTTATATTCGATATTTCAGAAGTTAATAAGAACATACGAGACATTTTCAGAATTAAATTAAAAGAGCTGGGTTTTGGAATGCTTCAGGAATCGGTTTGGGTTACACCTCATGATTATGTTTCTGATTTGCGGGAGTTTTTGGAGACAAAAGGATTGAGCACGATGGTGTTTGTTCTCGAGGTTTCGGATATTTTGGCTGGTGATAAAGATTACTTGGTGAATAAGATTTGGGGTGTTAATGCCATTCATAAGAGATATTGGGATCTCTTAGTGAGGATTGAGAATTGGAAGAGATTGTGGGTTGCTAATCGCGGTCGCGAACAGCAACCTACAGATTATGAGGTCGAAACGGGGGGAAATGTTGATAGGAAATTACAGGAGCTGGCGGATGAAGCGAGAGACATTAGGCTGGAATATTTGCAAGTCATACTGGCGGACCCGATGTTGCCTAGGGAATTATTGCCTAAGGGATGGCTTTCGGACATGGTTAAAAGGGAGATTAGAAAAGTGCTGATGGAACCGTTACCTAAATCTTGAAAAATGGTGGAGAACAATTATACTGGGCCGGTGGGACGATTGAATCTGCCAATTTTTGGGAGTTTTCTTTTCCTGGCGATTGTTCTTACTTTTGCTGACAGCCGAGCGCTTCTGGATCCGCTTAAAGATGGGTTGCAGATTGTTGTTGTGCCGGCCGAGAGGATTATTTTTGGTGTTCGCAGCGGGGTGGGGGAAGTTTATAGTCTGGGGAAATTTTGGAAGAGTGGGGAGGAGCGGATCAAAAATCTGGAGGAGCGAAACCGGGAACTGGCTAGTCAAGCAAGCCGGACGCGACAGTTGGAAGCGGAGAATGGGGAGCTTCGTGGGCAGCTCGGGGTGGCGAGTTTGCCGGAGCGGCGGCGGCTGCCGGCGGCGGTTTTGGGGCGGGGAAGGTATCTGGCGCTTGGGGAAGGGTCAAGGAGTGGTGTTCGGGTTGGCCAAACGGTGGTCTATAAAGATAGTTTGGTGGGGAGGATTGTGGATGTTTCGCCACGAACAAGTTTTGTGGAACTGCCGATTGACCCGGGGGTTAAGGTTCCGGTTAAATTGAATAACTCTGGTCGGGCACGGGGCATAACCGTTGGTCAGTTTAATTCGGAAGTGCTTTTAGATCAGGTTGCTCAGAATGAGCAGTTGGATGAAGGCGATTTTGTTTTGACCACCGGAGAGGAACAAGTTTATGTTCCTGACCTGATTGTCGGCCGAGTGGGCAAAATTCTCTCAGCTAAAACGGAAATCTTTGCCCGAGCCGAAGTTGACCCGCTGGTTCATTATGACGATCTGACGACGGTGTTTGTGCTTTTGGATTAATGATATGCTTTCTTATTACGCTCTGGCAATTCTATTGGCTCTTATTCAAAGTCAATTTAAGGCGTTTTTGTTACCGTTGGGAGTGATTATTTTTGCCGCGGGACAAAAAAAAGATCCGGCCCACGTTTACGGCCTGGCTTTTACAGTAGGACTGCTGGTGGATTTGGTTTCGGGCAGGCTTTTTGGCACGACGGCAATTTTTCTGTTGGTTTCGGCGGCGTTGACGGTTTTTTGGACCCGGGATTTTGAAGCCAGTTGGAAGACTTTGGCCTTGGTTTTTATTTTGCTGGCAATCGGGTATGGGTTTATGGTGACTAGATTGGGGTTTTAAGCTATGCCTATTGGAGAAATTGTCGGAGAGGCGATCAGTTCCTCGCGTTCCGGTTCGCGCCTGATGCGCCGGGAGAGGAATGGGGAAGTTAGTGAAGAGAGAAGTTGGCGCCAGTTTGCAACGGCGGGGTTACGAGTCGTCTGCCTGAGTGTTTTTCTTGTTCTTCTGGCAGCCCTGGTTAGGGTTCAGATTTTTCAGGGACAATATTTTCGGGCTCTGGCCGATGGCAATCGAGTTCGGGAGGTCGCCGTTCCCGCGGCTCGGGGAATTATTTTTGACCGTGACGGCAGGAAGCTGGTGACAAACCTGCCGGCATTTGAGTTGCGGGCTTGTCAGGGCGATCGGGAGTGCACGGTGTCGATGATCTCTAAGGACCAGGCGATTAGTCTGCAGACCAAAGGGTTGCCAGCGGGGACGACGATTCTGATTTCCTCAAACCGATCTTATCCGTATGGTGAAGCGCTGGCACATCTTTTGGGTTATGTTAGCGAGGCATCAGCTGATGATCTTAGGGAGAGAATGGCGCTTTTGTCTGGTGACCAGGTCGGGCGGGGAGGAGTGGAAGAGGCGTATGATGGTGCCCTTCGAGGGCAACGAGGGAAAGAGCTGGTGGAGGTTGACGCCCTGGGTCAGAAACTGCGGACGTTGGGGACAATTGCGCCACGAGCGGGGGAGGATGTGACATTGTCGGTTGATTTGGAACTGCAGAAAGTGGCATACGAGCAGATTAAAGACAGGAAGGCGGCGGTGGTGGCGCTGGATCCGAGAAACGGAGAGGTCTTGGCGCTGGTTAGTTCACCATCTTTTGACCCTAATTTGTTTACAGATCTGACTCTTCCGGCTGAGGAGAGGATGAGGAAAATTAATGGTCTATTTAATGATCAGAATCATCCGTTATTTGATCGGGCGGTCTCCGGGACCTATCCTCCGGGTTCGACTTTTAAAATTATTTCGGCGACGGCCGGGCTGGAGACGGGGAAAATCGGTCCGACGACGACGATTGTCGATCCGGGCATTTTAATTATTGGGCCGTATAAGTTTCCGAACTGGAAATTTTTGAGAGACGGAGGGACTCAAGGGGTTTTAAATGTCACGTCGGCGATTCGAGTGAGTAATGATATTTTTTTCTATAAGGTAGGGGAGGCAGTTGGGGTGGATGGGCTGGCGGACTGGGCTCTGCGGTATGGTTTGGCAAAAAATACGGGTGTGGATTTGCCCGGGGAAGCATCGGGGCTTTTTCCGACGAAGGACTGGCGGGAAAAGTTTGCCCGGGACTGGTATTTGGGTGACACTTATCACTTGGCAATCGGGCAGGGGGATCTTTTGGTGACGCCGCTTCAGGTTAGCCGGTGGACGAGTGCCATTGCCAACGGGGGAAAACTTTGCCAACCACACGTAAGGCAAAGTAATGATCAATCATCAATCATCAATGATCAATGTCAAAGTATGGGGATTTCGAGGAAAACGGTGGATTTAATTAAACAGGGGATGGTTGAAGCCTGTTCGCCGGGAGGGACGGGGTATCCACTTTTTAATTTCGAAATCCGAAATTCGAAATCCGAAATTCGAAAAATACAGATTGCGTGCAAGACGGGGACGGCGGAGTTTGGGGATCCGCAGGATCGAACTCATGCCTGGTTGACAGCTTATGCTCCAGCAGAGGATCCGACGATTGCCGTGACAGTTCTGGTTGAAGCCGGAGGGGAAGGATCGGATGTGGCGGCGCCGATGGTGAAGAAAATCTTAGAGGAATATTTTTCTAAGTTACTATAGTGACATTAGTTACGTTAGTCACATAAGTTACAATAGTAACGTGAGTGACATAAGTGACAGGAGAATAGAACGAAATAGAAAATTACAGGAGAGATTGGTTCGGTTTGCTCAATCAGTGATACGACTTTGTAAGAAACTGCCAGATACGCCAATAAACCATAGGTTGATTTCCCAATTGGTTTCGAGGGCAAACTCAATGAGTGCGAACTACACTGAGGCTTGCGCTTGCTCTACTAGAGACTGAATGTATTGAGTTTATTAAGATATTTAGAACGATTCTTTCCAAATTTCCTAGTAACTGAAGTTACTTGCGTAACTTAAGTAAATATTGTAACTGATGTGACTAGTGTAACTGATGTAACTAAATATCTGATTGCTTTTTCGACAGTTCCTGGGGTTGGGGCGGTGAGGTTGAAGCTGCTTGTTAACTACTTCGGTTCGGCGGAGGCGGCCTGGAAAGCGAGGGAGACGGAATTGGCTAATGTGGGATTGCCGAAAGACGTGTTGCCTCAATTGTTGGAGCAGAAGGTAAAATTAAATGTTGATCAGTATGTGGAAAATTTAAATGATCGAGGAATTAATTTTGTCACTATTTTCGATAGGGACTATCCGGAAAGGCTGCGAAATATTCCGGATCCGCCGAACGTGATGTTTTTTAAGACAGGAGAGATGTATGTTGCTAATCGCGGCCGCGAACAGCAACCGACAAGCAGTCTGTTGGGGGAAATGGTAGCTGGTAGAACAATCGGAGTGGTGGGGACGAGGAAGATCACGGCGTATGGCCAGGAAGTGACGGAGAAGTTGGTGGCAGAGTTGGTGGTGGCCGGATTCACGATTGTTTCCGGGATGGCTCTTGGGGTGGACGGAGTGGCACACGGGACGGCAGTTAACGCCAGAGGCAAAACCGTGGCTGTTTTGGGAGCGGGGGTGGAGGTTGTTTATCCCCCGTCTCATCGGGATCTATATAATAGTATTCTTGAGCATGGAGGGATCATTGCTTCGGAAGTGGCGCCGGAGAAGACGGTGGTTCGGGGGATTTTTCCGGCCCGGAACCGGATTATTTCAGGACTTTCGGAGGCGGTGTTGGTGACGGAAGGGGCAATTGATTCGGGAAGTTTGATTACAGCCCGGGCGGCTTTGGAACAAGGGCGGGAAGTGTTTGCGGTCCCCGGGCCGATTAATTCGCCGATGGCGGAAGGGACAAATTATTTGTTGAAACAAGGGGCGAAGCTAGTGACGGGAGTGGAGGATATTTTGACGGAATTGGGGTATGAGACTTCTAGTAACGGGCAGGCAAAAGCAGGTATCACAGGTAAAAAGCAGGTAACTGGGGACACAGCAGAGGAGCAGAAGGTGATTGATCTGCTTGCTAACGAGCCGGTGGAGTTTGATGAACTGGTGAGGAAGATGGCGGTTGCGCCAGCGCAGTTGAGTTCGGTGCTGTCGATGATGGAGATTAAGGGCATGGTTAAAGGCGAGAGTTTGAAATACAGATTGAAATTTGACGGGGCTGATAAAATTGTCCGGTAGTTTGGTACACTGGTTGTCGCAGGGAGTATGAATCTAATTATTGTCGAATCACCGACCAAGGCGAAAACCTTGGCCCGTTTTTTGGGGGACGAGTATCGGATTGAGGCGTCGATGGGGCACGTGCGGGATTTGCCGGAATCGAAGCTCGGCATTGATGTGGAGCATGGTTTTGAGCCAACGTATGTGGTGGCGGAGAAAAAACAGGCCAGAGTCAAGGAGCTTCAGAGTTTAGCGGCAAAAGCGGACACGATTATTCTGGCCACGGATCCGGACCGGGAGGGAGAAGCCATCGCTTATCATCTGGCGCAGCTGATAAGCGAAAATTCGAAATTCGAAATTCGAAATTCGAAACACGGGAAAGATCAAAGACCAATACAAAGAATAACGTTTCATGAGATTACGGAAGGGGCGATTAAGGAGGCGCTTTCTCATCCGGGCATAATTAATATGCAGCTTGTCGATGCCCAACAGGCTCGGAGAGTATTGGATCGGCTGGTCGGGTATAAGCTGTCGCCGCTTCTTTGGCGGAAGGTGCGCAAAGGCTTGTCGGCCGGAAGGGTGCAGTCAGTGGCCGTGCGGCTCATTGTGGAGCGGGAAAGGGAGATTAGGGCGTTTGTGCCGGTGGAGTATTGGGAGATTCTGGCACGGCTGCGCCAGAAAATGAGCAATGAGCAATCATCAATGGGCAATACTGAATTTGAAGCGAAACTAGTGAAGATTGATGAGAGAAATGCGGAGATCGGTAATCAGGAAGAGGCTGACAAGATTGTGACCGAGTTAGAAAAGGCGGAGTATAGAGTCTCGGATGTCCAGAAGAAGGAAGTTAAGCGGAGCCCATATCCGCCCTTTACGACGAGCACTCTTCAGCAGGCGGCGTCGAATCTGATGGGGTGGAGCGCCAAGCGGACGATGCAGGTGGCTCAAAGTCTCTATGAACAAGGGCTAATTACCTACCACCGGACAGATTCAATGAATCTTTCCAGTGAGGCAGTCGCGGCGGTGAGGCAGTTTATCGGTGGTCAGTATGGCAGTAATTATCTTCCAGAAGGCCCGAGGTTCTACAAAACAAAATCTAAGGTTGCTCAAGAAGCACATGAAGCAATCAGGCCAACGCGAGTGGAAACGAATCCAGTTTCAAGCGATAGCGTGAGACTGGATAGGGATCAGCTGAGGCTTTATGATTTAATTTGGAAGAGGTTTGTGGCGTGTCAGATGAGCTCGGCAGAATATGAGCAAACTTCTGTAGATATCCAGGGCTCCAGAGATCCAGATGTCCAGACAAAATATCTACTGAGGGCGAATGGGAGCAAACAGATTTTTGACGGGTGGCAGAACTTGTACCAAAAGGGAGAAGGGAGAAGGGAGAAGGGAGAAGTGGAAAATGGAGAGGGGGAAAATAAAGAACTGCCGGAATTGACTTTGGGAGAGATTTTGGAGCTGTTGAAGCTTTTGCCAAGCCAGCACTTTACAGAACCGCCGCCGAGGTATACAGAGGCGTCACTTATCAAGGTTCTGGAAGAATACGGCATTGGCCGGCCGTCGACCTATGCCCCGATTATTTCGACAATTCAGGAACGGCAGTATGTGGAGAAGACGGACAAAAAATTAATTCCGACGAATCTGGGATTTGCCGTCAATGATTTTTTGATCACCAATTTTCCGAGCGTTTTTGACTATCAGTTCACGGCGAAGATGGAAGATGAACTGGATGAGATTGCGGCCGGGGAAAAAGAGTGGGTGCCGGTTCTGCACGAGTTCTATGATCCGTTTTCGGAACTTTTGACCCAGGTGCAGGACAATGCGGTGCGGGTTAAGGTGGAAGTCGAGGAAACCGATGAAATTTGTCCGCTTGATGGAGGGAAACTGGTTGTTCGCGTCGGAAGGTTTGGAAAATTTTTGGCCTGCAGCAACTTTCCGAACTGCAAGTTCACCAAGCCCTTCCAGAAAAAACTTGATATTAAATGTCCGAAGTGCGGAGTGGGGGAAGTGATTTTGAAGCGGACAAAGAGCCGTAAGTCTTTCTATGGCTGCTCGCGCTATCCGGAGTGCGATTTTGCCTCGTGGACGAAACCAAAAGAGGAGCCGAAGGCGGCGCAAGTTTAGAGGCCCATTTTCCGAGCAAGACCAAGAAGCCCGAGTGAAAAAACCATCTGGACTCTCGCGAGATTGTTCTCGGCAAATAAGGACTCAACAAACGTGGCCCAGAGAATAGTCTCAATTTGTTCCACTGGTCTTAGGTGTGGCCTAATAGCGTCTATGCCGGAGATGAGATGTCTTGTCCGTTCGCTAGAGGAGATATTGATGATTTCGTTGTTGGAGTCTTCAGCAGTTGCGTGGGTAGCTATCTCATATGGACGGTTGGCTAAAGTGACTCGGTAGATTTCCTCGAGCTCTTCTTCGGTGGCTCCTGGCTTACCCATTGACTCCCGGTATTTGGCTGCCAGCAAGCTGGCTTTATAGAGATTAAAGAAAAAGTAGACGTGAGCGGATTGAGGAGATCGTGTTAATAGTTGCTTTACGGTGTATTCTCCTCGGGAATGACTGCCTGGTTTACGGGTAGGAAAGGAACGTTTCTTACTGGTGGGAGAGGAGGGTGTTTCGAGTTCTTGCGGGGGGTCGGAAATAAAGTTCACGTCGACGAAAACTGTATGTCTGGGACTTTTCTTACCGGCCTCTTGAGCTGTTTTAAATAGTTGGTGGTCGACCTGGTTAAAGATAATGATTTGGTAGCCGTTCCATATACTTATGGCCTCTCGTTTTAGACCCGGGGGGATTTTGTCATGAATGTAGTAGTCGTGCAGGGCGGTAGGGGGGTATTCCTTGAAAGATGGATGTTTGTGATGGGTTGGATCGGCGAGGAACTCTGACACGACCTGTTCTTTAACGTCATCATAAGCGACAATAGAGCTATCTTCTTTAAGTGCGTGAGCAGCCCGGCAGAACAAGGATTTTCCGGTTCCGGGCATGCCGATGACAAGGCAGTATTTGAGATGATCAAAGGCAAGTTGTTCCCCCATGTTTCTTCCGGTGCTGATGTCGATGGTTTCTTCGAGGATTTTTGAGGATGTTTCTGGGGTCATCCTTTTGGAAGAAGAACCTTAATGTTTGTCCCCTTCCCTAATTTCGAGGAGATTTTAATCGAACCTTCGTGGCGGCGGAGGATGCGTTGGGCGACGTAGAGACCGAGCCCCATGCCTTCAGTATGTTTGGTTTGACTGCCTTTATAGAAGCCTTGGAGGACGAAAGGAATCTCTTCTTTAGGAATGCCAACGCCTTGGTCCTGAACAGTGACGAAAAGAGAGGACTTGACTCTGCCGAGAATGATGGTGATGGGAGAGTTGGGCGGGGAATATTTGTTAGCATTGTTTAAGAGATTAAGGAAAACTTGGAGGAGCTTGTCGAAGTCGCCGTTGATATTGTCCTTTTGGTATTTCAGTTTGTCTTTGACGATGGCTTTGCGGTTGGGTTTAGCCACCTGGATGATTTCTACAGCGCGATGGACGACTTCACAGAGAGAAAGGGTTTGGAAGTCATACTTGAGCCGATTATTGCTGATTTGGTCGGCTTCGAGGAGTTCGTTGACAAGCTTGATGAGCCTCTTGGTTTCAAAGAGTGTTAGGTCAATCCATTCGGGAGAAATTGGTTTGTCTTGGAGGGTTTTTTGCTGCATGAGTTCAAGATAGCCGTTGATTGTTGTTAAAGGAGTGCGGAATTCGTGGGCGGCGAGGGAGATGAAAAGATCGCGGGTCCTGACGGCTTCCTCCTGTTCCCCGAGGGCTTGGGCTCGAAGGATAGCTAGAGAGGCGAACGGGGCAAAGAGTTCGAGAATCTGGAGGTCAAAAGGAGTGTAGGTCTTGCTATAGGAGATACAACTAAGAACACCCAGACTTTTGCCATGGTAGGTTAGGGGAATGATCATGTCTGAATTGATGCGGGTTTTCTTAGTTTCTGGATGAACTTTTATAATTTGGTCGGCGGTGAGAATTTTTGACTCCTTTGTTTGATAGACTGTGTGCGTGTAACCTTCTTTTCGAACGGGGATATTGTAGAGTTTATGATCAGAGGCGAAGACTCTTGTGAGATTGCCTTCTCTGTCGCTGATGTGGATGGTGCAATCATCGGCCTCAGCCAACTTCATGGTTTCTTCGGAGATTTTTTTAAAGGTTTGCTCCAGGCTCAGAGGGGCCAGGAATTTGACACTGGATTTATAGATCCGGGCGGCTTCGGTCATGGGAATAGCCAACGATACACAAATGCGGGGCGGAAGTAAATGGGGGAGGAAATTTGGGGAGGTGATGGGTTTTGACCTCTTGATTAATGGCAGCTGTTCTTCTATGTTTTTCTTTATGTTTGGAAGTGGGACAGAGAGTCCAGAGGATAGGCTTTTGGATTATAATCCGGATCCGGTTGGGTCAGAAGAAGCGTTGAAAAGAGTCCGTTGTGTAGCCGGATTATTTGATTTGTCATTCAACGAGGGGTATCTTGCTGCGTCTGGGGAGCTAGTCCAGTTGCGTCAACAGGTGGCTGAGTGTGTGGCAGCACACACTGGCGGGAAGTGCGACCAATGCGCTGTTGCTAGAAAAAGGGAAACAGAGTTATTGGTGGTGATTGGAGGATTTCAAAAGGGTGGTGCGCATCCGAGTCAATTGGGTACGGATGTTCTGCCTAATCGTGGTATTAGAAGCAGAGGGTAAGCGGGATTTTTGGAAGCGGCCTTGAAACACCTGACAAATTAGTGTATAATTAGTTGTACAGTTAATAGTACTTTTAATCATTATGTTGATTGATACCAAACAGATTATTAATTTGACGGAACTGCGGTCTGTCTTAGGAAGAGTGATGGAAGAAGTGGCTTCAGGAAAAACCTATCTGATCAGTGACAGGGGTGAGGTTAAGGGAGCAATTGTTCCTACTTCTTATCTAGCGGGTGGAGAAAGTGGGAATGTTTGGGAACAAATAGAAAGGGTGCAAAAGATGTTTGATCGCGATTATGCAGAGGCTAAGGCCAAAGGAAGGAAGATTTGGAAGAGTGAAGAAGTGATTCGCAAAATGCGTGATGAGCGTTCTGACTATTTGGCTAAACGGGATTTAAAACAGAATGGATAGTTTTGTTGTTGACTCTTCCGTAGTAATTAAATGGTTGAGAGAGGAAGGTGAAGAGAGCGTTGAGGAGGCGAGAAGGTATTTACGTGAGCTAAAAAATGGCAGAGTGCAAGTAAGCGTTCCCAGCGTTCTTTATAATGAGATTGTTAATGTGGCTGTCTGGGACAAACACTCTTTGGAAATAACTTGGAGGGCGGGGTTGACGGCTTTGTTTGGTCTGCCGCTGCAAGTCTTTCCCATGGATCTTCTATTTTGCCTCGAAGTTTATGAATTGGCCCGGGAGTTGGGTCTTTCCGGTTTCGATGCATCGTATCTTGTTCTAGCAAAGCGGCTGAACGTGAAGCTTCTAACGGCAGATAGAAAATTGATAGAGAAAGGCGGAGAACTGGTTGTTCCCTTGGCTGATTTTGTGTGAGTTTTTGTTCACTTGTTTTTTGGGGGTTTTGGTTTATTATCTTATAAGTTATTTGTTCTTTTGGAAATGAACTGAGAGACGGTTGTCTTCTTGGCTCTCTGCCAAGTTTGTTCAGTGGACGATTTTTATAGATTTTCTGATCTTCAGCACAAGATGGTGTCTGATTACAAAACCCTGGGTGCTGTTGTGGAGGGGCTCAGACTTTTACAGAACAAGATTGTTGTCACAATTGGAACGTGGGATTTGTTACATATAGGTCATGTACGCTATTTAAGAAAGGCTAAAGAAAAGGGGGATATTTTAGTTGTAGGAATTGACACCGATGAGACGGCTAGGAAATATAAAGGAGATCTTCGGCCAATCGTGCCGTTTGAAGAGCGTTGTGAAATGCTCTCATATCAAAGTTGTGTTGACATCATTACCCCTGTTCATGACATTAATTCAAGGGGTGAATGGCAATACGCTCTTATAAAAGCGATTGACCCCGACTTTTTTGTTGCAGTCGAAGACAGTTACCCAAAGAAACAAATAGAAGATATTAAGAAATATTGTAAACAGATCGTTGTTCTTCCTCGGCAGGCAGAGAGAACATCAACAAGTAGGATGATCCAACAGGCGGTTAAAAAGCATCTGGATAAAGTGTATGAACTTATTGAGAAGAGAAAGTGAAAGGGGGGCTTTGCTTCAGTATGCTCCGGTAATACACGCTGGTCATATTAGTCTGTTTCAAGAAGTCGCTAGAAGGGCCCCACTCTTGTACTTTTTAGGTGGCGAATATGTTCAAGAATTCTCCTCTGGGCGGCGAGAGATTAGGGCGCTGCCCCCAGAGATAAACGCGAGGATGGTAGAGGCGTTAGGAGTTTTTGCGGCGGTTAGGGTTCTTGAGAACGCAAATTTAGGGGAGGTAAGAGGGAAAAGGCTGGTGGTTACAAACGATACTGTGACGACTGGTTTTGTGGAGAAGTATCTTCCCGGCGAGCAAATAGAGGTTGTTAGTGCATTTTTGAGGTGGGATGAGAAATCGGTGCAAAAGCCGCACAAAGTTCGCTATGACCGGAAGTCGACAGTATTATCCGATAGACAGATCATAGCAACGGCTAATGTGGAGGCGGAAAAAAGTTCAGATTGGTGGAGACAAGTGGGCGCTGTGGTTATAAAAGAGGGAAAAATAATTTTAGTTGCTCATAATGAGCATGTTCCTTCAGATTATTCTTCTTATATTGATGGTGATCCGAGAGACTTTATTAAGCCTGGGCAACTCGGACATTTGTCTTCGGCTATACACGCTGAACAATTGGTCGTTGCTGAGGCGGCCAGACAGGGAATTAATCTGGAAGGGGCCTCAATTTACATGAATGTATTTCCCTGTAACACTTGTGCTAGATTAATCATTAGGTCGGGGATGAAATCGGTTTATTTTCAGAAGGGAAATGCATATCTTAATGTGGAAGAGGAGTTTGAAGCAGCGGGTGTTGAAGTCGTTCTGGTTGAGTGATCCGATTATCCAAATGGAAAGTTGATGGGGACGGCCTGGCCATTTTCTGTGTTTGGAACAATCAAGTGAATGTGTAAGTGCTTCACTGTGGCTCCAGTGTAGCTTGTAGGACCAAATCTCATTGCGATTCCGCCCCCTGGAATACTGAATTCCGTTAGTGACCATTTAATTAGTGAGGTTAAAGCAACCCAATCAACAACAACTAATTCGGTAAGCTGCTCAATGTGCCGTCGGGGGATTAAGAGAAAGTGGTGTTCGGCGTCATGGCCTTGAATATCCTTATATGGTTGAGTGGTCCGTGTTATTAGCCAGTCATCTTGCTCTTTTAATATTGGGTTAGTGTGCCACTCGAGGGTACAAAGGGGGCAAACATTTTTTCTCGAGCTAGCTTCTAGCGCCGCAGCGTAGTTTGGTGATTTTGCGTACCTGGGATCAACAAGAGGATTTTCGTCCGACATTATTTGGTTAAGCTAGTAAGTATATTTATCATCTGGATGAGACGGGTATTCTCAGGGTCGGGTGAGGATTATAATTTTCTACAGTAAAGATTTCCTCAGGCTTAAGATCGAGAAACTGCCTAATGTCAGTAAATTCAACCGTACTTGGCTGCAGTTGAACTCTTGGTAATGGGCGAATCTCTCGAGTCATAAGGGTTTCTACCTGGGTCAGTTGTTCATTGTAGATGTGTGTGTCTTCAAGAATATGGACCAGCTCATCGGCTTGGAGGTGGGTTGCTTGAGCCATCATTAAGAGGAATAGTCCCATTTCGAAGGTATCAAAGGGAACTCCTCCGGGTACATCGGCGCTGCGCTGAGTTACGGCAAGGCTTAATTTATTACCAGCAGAGAAAAATTTGAGTTCAGTGAGGCAAGGTGCGTAGTAGACATGGGTAGCGTCAAGTGGGTTCCATAAAGTTATTAAGTGCCGTCGCCACTCGGGATGTTCTTTTAGTGATTGCTGAACCACAAGGAGTTGGTCAATGGATTCGGAGCTGCCAGCATTGAATCTTCGTATCTGAGCGCCGTATACGCGCCCAAGATCTCCTTCGGGAAGATTGTATCTGGCTTGAATCTCGGGAGTGGCGTAATTGTCCCACCAACGCACTCCGTAGTCATGGAGTCCGGCCAGAGTAGTGTCACCCCTTAGCATCCAGAGTAATTCACCAGCGGCGCGATAATATGGAAGCCTTCGAATTGGTGTAAGAGGGAAGTCGTAGCCGTCTCTCGATTTGAAGCGTAGTGTTCTTACGAAAACCGCTCTGTCTTCTGTTTCTTGAATATTTTGTTTCTTTGCCCCGTTATTATAAACATCTGTGAGAAGGGCTGGATATTGCTGTTCTGGGGGAAGAGCTTCAATGATCACGGTTGTCGAATGTTACCATTGAAGCTGGTCAGTGTAAATGTTCTAAAGTTCTTTTCTTCGTAAGCGATTAAATACCCTCATAATGTAGCCGTGGGATTGCCCTGAACCTTCTGTAGCTGGATGCGGGTCGCTAGTCATTAGGGCCCATTCAGTTCTGTCATATTCTGGAAAAAAAGTGTCTGCTTGAGGAAAGAAACTATCTACAAAAGTGAGGCACATCCTGTCTGCTCTGTGAATTGCTTCTGCGAAGAGTCTTTGGCCACCAATTACAAATCCTTCAGTTTCATCGGGTCGGACTAAATTTAAAGCCTCACTTAAGGATCTGGCGACCAGGATTCCTTCGGACGGTTCGAGAGTAGAGGAAACTACAACATTTGTTCGCCTTCTGAGAGGGTGACCGGTAGGTTCGTAAACGAAGTGCAACACTTCTAGCTAGAATACGTCTAGAAAGGAGGTGTTGACGATGCGAACCTACAGACATCTGTCCCTTGAGGAAAGGGAAAGAATCTTTGCTTTTAAGGAATCCGAGGTAAAGATCTCTGAAATCGCCGAGAAGCTTAAGCGTAACAAAGGAACGATTTCC
>Ga0209542_10003544_pt1 | contig 33317 bp, 31 predicted proteins | sample RifCSPhighO2_01_FD_184028 | JGI IMG/M metagenome (GOLD analysis project Ga0209542, IMG submission 184028) | Soil microbial communities from Rifle, Colorado - Rifle CSP2_plank highO2_0.1 (SPAdes) (version 2) | ecosystem: Environmental > Terrestrial > Deep subsurface > Rock core/Sediment ... | reverse complement strand
AGTTGTTTTAATATTCCTAGCATTATGGTTAAGCATATTCTATAACCAATATGGCTGGTGGACAGCTGCACTAAGCTTAATAAAAGGAGGAATCGTAATTCTAGTTGTAATGATTGGTTTAGTGTTTTTATTGGTAGGATTTAGCGATTTGAAGAATGCTGAATAAAAAACAAAAGATAGAGTTACAAGAACTTGAATTAATGTTTAAAGAGAAGGTAATTGAAGATTCAGAAGAAGACCAAATTTACGCTGCTTCTTGAGTTTTTTTCTTTTTTAAAACAATTCTCGATATTATAATAATTACAAGGATAATTAAAATTATTAAAACCCAGCCGTTATTTGAACCACAATCTGGATCTTTTTCACAGTCAACATCACATATCCCATCTGCACCATAGTTGCATATGTTATCTTGAATTCCTAAACTGCAATCTTCAGGGCAGGTTAATGAGTTTTCAGTTGAATCACAAATATTATCTCCAATGCACTTTACAAGAACTTCAATAAGATCACTTTGTTGAATTTCCCTAGTAATTGTGTCTTTTACAATAGTTGGTTTTAAAACATAAACTCCAAGATTATCAGGATGAATAGCATAGTTTATTGTAACAACATTATTCGGATTAGCCTCTACAATCCATTTGTATTTTTTAACCACTATACCATCATGTAATTCAGTTTCAGCTTCTCCTGGATTTACTAAAGTTATTCCTTGAGGTAAGTTTTCTTGTATCTCAAAAGTTGCTTTTTTATTATATGGGTTTTTAAAAGAGATTTTAACAAGTATATTATCTCCCAAGCTAATTTCATTTTTAGTTTCCTTAATTATATTAATCTCTTGTGCATTAACAAAATTTAAAGAGATAATTAGCAAAAACAAAATTATTAAAGTTTTAAGTTCTTTCATTTTAATCCCAAAAAGTCTTTTTAGCATGCTCAAACAATGATTTTGCAACATTTAAAGTTTCTTTTCCTGCTTCTTCGCTCTTAATTGCAGTTTCTTTGGGAATGCTTCTTTTAATTTCTTCGCATCCGTTTATTTCATCTAAATTTGGACATAAAAACTCTCCATTATCATTATAACATCTCCTGATTCTCCCACAATAATCATAATCATAAGGGATATTTCCAAGAACAATTGGGGGTTCGTTATTCCCAGTTGTATCGAAAATAGTGTATTTTTTGTCTAAAGGAAGCTTGATTAAGTTATAAGCATGATCATCTGAAGTTACAGTATAAATTTCATTTTGAGAGTATCCAATTTTTCTAAGTAAAGTTGTTAAGGCAAACGAGTAATCATTGCAAGTTCCTGTGTTAAGGATATTTAAGCTAACATGAGCAGGAGCATCAAATAACGCAATATTATTTTTATCAAGTTGTGTATCAGATACCCATTCCCCTAAAGGATTATTCTCGGGTGTATTATAACATTGTATTTTACTTAAATCACCCTCCGTATTTGGGATTGGGTTTGCAGTATATAAATAATTTATATTAGAACATAATGAGCCATAACCCCTACAACACATTTCTGCTTCAAAATAATCCTGCATGTAAACTTGGGCTGCCCCCAAAGATTTTATTAAATAAAGAGCTTGGCATTTTTTTGAATCATCTTCAGAATATTTATTTGCAAAATTACAAGCGCTAGTTGCTTTTGAATTCCCTAAAACATTTCCAGAGCAGCAATTTATCGAATCTTCAATGATATAGTCTATGCTCTCATCACAAACTTCTATTAGATCACATGAATAACCTTTGCTGTTAATCTCGATTAGCTCGCCTTCATTTTGAGACCATTTAGTGTCACAAATTGTGTCTTGTGGGAAATAAATTGTATTTGTACCAAGGCATTTTGTTTTTGTTCTTATGTTTACCTTAACTCCATCTTCTGAAGTTAATCCATTTTCATCAGTAACTATTAATTTTATCCTATGCAATCCAACCTTGCCATATTTTAATTTTAAATTAATACCTCTTCCAACTTCATTTTCATTTTCGTACCAAACATAACTATTATCTTTTTTCATTAAATCACCATCAACATCATAGGATTTAGAAGCATCTAATACGATAACAGAATCTATGTAAGATGAAATATCATCCCCTGCATTTGCAATAGGTTTATTTCCTTCTTTTTCTAGCATAACCATTATATTTACAGAAAAATCGCTAGCTTTTTTACCATCATTAGCTAAAAGAGATAAAGAAATCTTTTGATCAGATATTTTAGGGTGGTCGCATTTTAAAAAATTCTCGACTAATTTGCAACTTATTAATTCAGAATCATAAATTAAAAAATTGTCTTTAAATGTAATTTTAATCGGATCATTTTCTTTGTCATAAACATAATTATTTAAATTTAGATTAACTTCTTCATTTTTTTTAATTTTAATTGTATCTATTTGTGTAACAGTAGGAGCATTATTTATTAAAGAAAGGTCTAGAGATTGTTCAACATTCTTTTTTGCAACACAAGATCCACTTGGAGAACATATCTTATCACCAGAACAACCGCATTCTTGGCATTTATTTAATAATTCTCCATTGCTGCAATATAATGGTTTAATTAAGGAACATCCATTTTGTGGTGTTCCATCAAAACAGGTATTTTGGCTATCGGAAGAACAAAATCCATTCTGACAAGTTGAGGAGCATGAAGCAACATTCCCATACTGATAACATCCTTCAATCATAATTCCATTTTGGACTACCGTTTCACAAATTTGATAACCATTACCCAAACATCTCCTTTGTCCAGGATTACAATTTGAGATGCATGTTCCACTTTCTGTTTGAACAACGTTTAAACATTGATTGCTCTGGCAGATTTGATTAGCATCGCATGATTGTGGACCTCCAAATTCTAAACAGGAATCAAAATCAAAATTGCCACATCTTTCATAAGAAATGCCAGATATACATCTTTTTTCTTCTGAAGAACATTCATCATTACAATTTGTAGGAACCGTGTAATTAATGTTTATACTTCTTATGCTAGAGCAAGGCGAAGTAGAATAACATGATTGAGCTTCAACAAGATTATTACCTGGTATTAAATTTACAATAATTGTCCAAGAACTTGTTCCAGGGGCAAGTTGCCACGATCCAGAATTAACCCTTACATTAACCTTTGTAGATGATATAGAAGTTCCAGTTACTGTAACTTGAGAGGTTGTAACTTGCGCATTATTGCTTGGAGAACTAATTGAAACTTGCGGGTCTGAAGATCCACCACCTCCGCCACCAATTGCATTTGCAGTTAAAATATCTCTTGGAGAGACAAATATATCCTTAAGATTATTCCACAAATCCTCAAAAGTTAATACTTTCTCAGCATTTACGTATCCTGAAATAATTGTTATTAAAAATAAAGATACTAGAAAAACTACCAAAACTCTTTTTTTCATAATTATAGAATATAACTTTATTTATTTATATACCTATTGTTTATATGTTAAAAGAAGTTAACGTCTTGATTTCTTTTTAACTTTAGCTTTCTTAAAAACTTTCTTTTTTATTTTTTTAGATTTAGATTTTTTCTTAACCAATTTTTTGATTTTGACTTTTTTATGCTTCTTAGTCTTTTTAGATTTTTTAGATTCTTTCCTTGGTTTGCTTTTTACTTTCTCTTCATCTAATCTCTTTGGTTTCGGCATTACAATCATTGGTTTATTTAATTCATCTAAATCTTGTGTTAATTTCTGGATTCTTGATTCAATTTCATTTACTTTTTTAGTACTATCTTCTTGCTGTAAAATGCTTCCGCATTCGGTGCATTTATAATTATGCTCCATTGCATCTTCTAATTCAAATCTAACGCATCTGTTTGGACAAATAAAAAACCTATGCTGCTTTTCTTTTTCAAGTTCTTCCTTAAGCTCTTTTACCTCTCTTTCTTTTCTTGAGATTAAAATATCACGAGCATGATTAAAATTAAAAGTCCAATAATAAATATACCATCCTTTTTCACGATCTTTCTTCCTATTAGAATAAACTAAATTATGTGCATTAAGTTTGTAAAGTAAATTTCTAACTTGGTTTATATTTAATTTAAGTTCCTCTGCCAAATCAAATTCAGAGAAATTTTCAAAATCTTTTAGAAGTTGTAATAATTTAACTGCGTCTTTTCCGCCGACCTCAAGAACAAACTCTTCAACTATTTTCAAAAACTCCATTTTAGTTATAGAAAATTATCGATTTAAAAATCTTTTTATATTCCTTTAAACTAGATAAATAATAGAAACATTTAATAAGGACTAGATTTTAGTTAAAATAAGATACAAAAAGGAGGTTATGATAATGGCTTTATTCAAAAAGGAAAGGGGTAATTTACCAGATTTACCAACTCCACCGTCTAAGTTTTCTGAAATATCAAAACCAGATTTTGATGAAGATTTTGCAGGATATTCTTCGCCTTTAGATTTAAATGAAGAACATTTTGAAGAAAAACCCGAGCCTAAAAAAATGAGAATGACTGAGTTTTCAAATAATCAGGAAGAAGAGGGACATTTTGATAGAAAACCTTTATTTGTTAAAATTGAGAAATATGAAGATGCTTTAACAATAATTAACTCAATTAAAGAAAAGTTAAATGACGCTGATTCTATTATAGGAGATTTAAGGCATATTAGAAGAGAGGAAGATGCTAGACTTGACGAATGGTCAACAAACTTAAGCGAGATTAAAGATAAACTGGCAAATATAGATAACATGTTATTTGAATAAAATGAGTAGACTTAAATCTAACCCTGTGCATGTTATGATAGATTCTCCGAAAGATTTTAGGAGACATGTTTTATTGGGAGGCGTGGATGCTATTCGTTCTTTAGAGTATTATGAACATTTCAAGAAGTTAAAGAATTTGAAAAAGAAGAAATTTCTTGAGCTAAATGAAAAAATTAACTCGATTAATCATGATTTTAGTAAACTTCTCGATGTAATGCCAGAACTTAGAGAAAAAAAGGTTTTGCATCATATTAAAAAAGTAAATCCAAGAGAAGAAGTTATTTCTAAAACGGGTAAAGGAAGCAAAGAAAGAGATTTAGAGAGAGAAATGAGAGATATAAGGTATAAATTGTCACAGTTAAACTTTTAAGAGTTTAAACATTTTTCATTTTCACTTATTAAATTACTTCTGCATCTAAAATAATTATTGTCACAAATTTTGCTGCATTCATCTCCTAAAGTTGTGCAAGAACTTTTACAAGAATCTAGAGTTTGTTTGCATAACTCCAAATTTGCATTTAAAGAGTTTAAACAATTATTTTGTTTTTGCGTTTTGGTTGCAACTGGATTTTCTTTATTACAAGAGCTTACTAAAAATAATGCGGCTATTAAAATTATTACCAGGATTAATTGATTTTTCATGTCAAAATACTTTGTTTTTTTAGAATTTAAAGATTGCTATTTATCCAACAACAGCTTTAATTCTTCTTACACCTGCAGAAACAGCTTCTTCTTTTATAATCTTAAGTTTACCAATTTCTTTCGTGTTTTTAACATGAGGCCCACCGCATAATTCCATGCTATAATCTCCAATTTTATAAACAGAAACAATTTCTGGATATTTTTCTTTAAAAAATGCTAACGCTCCTTTTTTAATAGCATCTTGGTATTTCATCTCGATTCTTTTAACCTCTAAACTTTCTTTAATTTTTTTATTCACAATATCTTCAACTTTTTGAATTTCATTTTTTGTTAAAGCTTTTGGATTAGAGAAATCAAACCTTAATCTTTCTTTTGTAATATTACTTCCCATTTGTCTTACATGTTTTCCAAGAACATCTCTTAAAGCTTGGTGTAATAAATGAGTAGCAGTATGCATTTTTATTACATCCTCGCTATGATCTGCTAAACCACCTTTAAATTTCTGCTCTGCACCTTTTCTAGAAAGTTCTTGGTGTTTTAAGAATAATTCATTAAATCCTTTTTCATCTACTTTTAATTTATATTCAGAGGCAACTTCTTTAATCATCTCCAATGGAAATCCAAATGTTGTAAATAAGTTAAAGGCTAATTCTTTGTTAATTAATTTACTTTTAAGATTAGGAAGTTCTTTTTCAAAAACTTTTAATCCTTGTATTAATGTTCTTTCAAATTTCTCTTCTTCTATTTCTATTTCATCTAAAATAAACTCCTTGTTCGTTTCAAGTTCTAAGTAATCTTTTTTATAATCTTTAATAATTATTTCAGCGATTTCCTTAGTAAATCTATTATTTATTCCGATTAATCTTCCATATCTAATTGCTCTTCTTATTAATCTCCTTAAAATATAGCCATGTTCAACATTACTTGGAAATATTTTTTCTCCTAAAATAAAAACTGAGGCTCTTAAATGATCTGCAATTATTCTCTTAGCCCTTATATCATCTTTATTGCTTAATTTATTTATTTTATCCATGATGTTTTTGAATAAATCTGTTTCAAAGACATTATCTTTGCCTTGCAAAACCATAGAAGTTCTTTCTAAACCCATCCCAGTATCAACATTTTTTTGTTTTAACTCAAGATATTTTCCTTCTTTGGTTTTATGATATTGCATAAAAACATCATTCCAGATTTCAACATATTTTCCACAATTACATCCAGGAGAACAATCTTGAGAACATTTTTTCTTCAAAGTATCATAATACATTTCTGTATCTGGACCACAAGGACCAGTAGAACCAGCAGGACCCCACCAATTTTCTTTTTTTCCTAGAAAATAAATTCTTTCTTTGGGAACCCCTAGACTTGACCATATTTTTGCAGCTTCTTCATCTTTCGGAGCATCTTTATCTCCCTTAAAACAACTTACATGAATTCTTTTTGGATCTAATTTTAAGTTCTTTGTTAAAAATTCATAACTCCAAGTTATTGCTTCTTTTTTAAAATAATCTCCCAAACTCCAGTTTCCGAGCATTTCAAAAAAAGTTAAATGAGAACTATCTCCAACTTCTTCAATATCGTCTGTTCTTAAACATTTTTGAAAATTAACTAGTCTTTTTCCGAGAGGATGCTTTTGTCCGATTAAATAAGGAACTAAAGGATGCATTCCTGCTGTTGTAAATAAAACAGTAGGATCATTTTCCGGAATTAATGAAGAATTTTGAATAACAGCGTGGTTTTTATTTTTAAAGAATTCCAGATATTTATATTTTAATTCTCGGGATTGCATATAACTAATTTTTTTATAATCTTTATATAATTTACTAAGTTTGATAGAAAGATTTATATAGTCTTAAGTACTATAAATTTGTAGTGTTTAAAATGTACTTCAAGTATATAAGAAAAACTGATCATTACAAGAGATATCATGAAAAACAAGTTCCTTGGAGTAAAGTCGTAGAAATTATTTTAAATACGAAAAGTAAAAGAAAAAAGGGAAATAAAATTGAAATGGAGAATGGCTATTACGTATTATGTGAGATAAAAAACGATATTTTATATGTGATAAATGCTAAAAGAACAAAATGAAATGCCCTGATTGTAAATCTTTGATGAAGGAAGTTGAAGTTAATGTAGAGGAAGCTAAAAATAACGTTCTTAGTTATCAATGTCCTAAATGCGGACATTTTGATTTTGAGAAAGTATCTGCAGATAAGGTTGTAGAAGAATTAAGGATTAAGGAAGAGTCTCCTTTAAGGATAAAACAAAAAGTAATAAAATTATCCCAAGGAAGAATTGGAATGTATTTCAATCAAGATGTTGCTAGAAGTGTTGATTTAAAACCAGGTAAAGAGGTTTATGTTTCTGTACCTGATAAAAAACATATTATCATAAGATTAGAGGATTAATCAACTAAATCTTTAAATATTTCAACGTCTTAGTATAATAATGGAGTTCATACAAAAAAGAGATTTTTCTAAACTAATTGCTCAAAGCGGAGCAATGTTCCAGATAATCAAGGAGTTAAAAAAAGATGATTTTTTGGGAACTTCTCCTCCTTCAGTTTTTGTTGGATCAGCTCTTTATCCAAATGCAAATGTTGGCATATTAAGTCCTCCAGCTGAAACAGAGGATGCTTGGTTATATGATGATCCAAATTTTTGGAGTAAAGAAAGTTATACCATAAAGCAAATTGCTTTGCTAAGAACTTCTTTAATTAATTCAAGATTCCAGGTTAATATTAAAGATGTTAAAAAACAAGAAAAGTTTTTAGATGTTGCAAAAGAAATAGCTATTGCTTCTAAACCAGTTGATGTTGAGATTAAATTAACAAGAGTTCCAAATATAACATTTGATTTTGAAAAGATTACAATGCCTACTGGTCCAAAAGGAAATTTAAAACAAATAAAAGTCTTGGATAATATAAAAGTTGAGAACAAAGTTGAAAAAGTTACAAGTGATACTGATTTTAAGGCAGCAGATGCATTACAATATTTATATGAAAATGGCTATGATGAAAATACCTTAACTAAATTATTAAGCATTGGTGTTCTCGGGTTAAAGAAAAATAGAAAACTAGTTCCGACAAAATGGAGTATAACTACAACAGATGACACCTTAGGAAAAAATTTAATTAATGAGATTAAAAATTATAATGTAAACGAGGATCATAGATTATATTACGGAAGTTACCTTGGAAATTATTACTACATTTTAATGTTCCCGGATGTTTGGCAATATGAGTTATTTGAAGGGTATTTACCTGGAAGCTTATGGAGTTTTAGTAATGAGATTAAGTTTTCAACAGATTCTGAAACTATTTTTGGAAGGAAAACTTATGCTTCTGGAACAGCAGGAGGTTATTATGCAAGTAGATTGGGAGTTTTAGAACATTTAAACAAGATTAAAAGGCAATCTTCATGTTTGGTCATAAGATTTGAAACACCAGAATATAATATCCCTTTAGGAGTATTTGTTGTGAGAAATGCTGCTAGAAAAACATTAAACAATTCTCCTTTAGTTTTTGAGACAAAAGAAGAGTTATTGAATAAAGCGCGAGAGTTAATTAATTCAAGATTTAATTTCAATATTGACAATATTTTGAAAGAAAGTAAATTGCTTAAAAGTCTAACCCAGAAAAAATTAAGTTCTTTTTTTAATTAGAAAGGTTTATAAATGCATTTCACTTATTATGTAAGTGATAAATAATGATCGATTACGAGATCTCTGACCATGCAAGAGACGAGATGGAGTCAAGCGACATTTCAGAGGACGAAGTTAAAACTTGTTTGGAGCATGGCACTCTGAAAATTAAGCAATTCATTAAGAATGAATTAAGGTATGGCAAAAGAATTGATTTAAAGGATAAGAGCATTATTGTTATTTATACTAAAACAAAGTCTAAGATAAGGGTTGTTACAACTTACCCGATTAGGAGAAAAAAATGGAAAAACTAAAAATGAAAGAAAACGCAATTTATTGCGTTAAATGTAATTTAGAAATGATGGAAATCTTATTACCTAAATATGAATTTGAAGAAGGTTTATCCTTACATAACGTACATGCTTATAGATGTAATAATTGTGGTAGAATATTTTTTACAGAAAAACAGGCAAAAGAAATGGAAGCAAGAACAAATGAATTAAAAGAATATAGATTTGGTTTTGAAAGAAAATTAACAATTAGCGGTAGAAGCTTGTCTTTAGGTATCCCAAGTGAATTAGCAACCCAATTAAACTTAAAGAAAGGGCAAAAAGTAAAAATTTACCCTATTTCTAAAGAAGGAATCTTGATTAAAAAAAACTAAGTTCTTTTTTTAATTAAATTTATAATTAAATAAATGAGTAATATACTCCAAGCTCCAGCTAAAAACCAATATCCATAATAATTTTTAGTTACAACCTCTGCTACAGGCATAGCTAATTGTGCTGCTTCATCTGAAAAAGTCTTCTGTGACAAACTTGTTGTTTTATTCCCTAAATTATTTACAAATTGGATGATTAATGAAATTGCTGCGGATATTAAAAATAAAGGTAATACATTTTGTATTAAATTTTTTCTAGTATATTTTGGAGCAATAACTATAAATTTTTTAACAACTCGATAAAGTTCTATTTTCTTTCCTTTTTCACTGTAAACAAAATGTTTTGTCTCAACTAAACTATTTTTCTTAAGCTGTTTTAAATTATAGTGGATGGTTGATAAAGGTAATTTTAATTCTTTGCTAATATCAGATTCAGAAACTTCATCTTTTGTACTTAAATAATTAAGTATTTTTCTAGAAGTTGAATTGCTAATTATCGTAGCCATTTCTTTTGATTTTTCATCTTCTAAATTAACTAAGATATACTTCTCTTCATTCTGCATGATATTAGTATAGAATTATTATTTATAAGCTTTATTTTAACTGCAAATCAAGTTAAAGTCAATTTCATCATCAAAAAGCTAAAGTTTATAAAGTCTTTATTTATCATGCTGTTCATGAATCCAGAACGTCCATTAGATTCTTTAAACGACGCAAGAAATAAACGTGTGTTAGTTGAGTTAAAAAATGGAAAACAATTGATTGGAATTTTAAAAGCGTTTGATATTTACATTAATGTTGTTTTAGATGAGGCAGAAGAACATTCTAATGGTGAATTGTTAAGAAAAATAGGGCACATTTTTATTAGAGGAGATACAATAATTCTAATTAGTCCACAATAAAATGACAAAAGGTACATCTTCTCACGGTAAGAAATCAGGAAAAGTAACCCACATAAGATGCAGAAGGTGTGGAAAACCAACATATCATAGAAGCAAAGGGATATGTAGTTCTTGTGGTTATGGTAAGTCCAAAAGACTAAGAAGTTACGCTTGGCAAAATATATAAACCAAACAAATTAGCTAATTCTTAAGCGGGAATGCCAGAGTGGCCAAATGGGATAGATTTTAAATAAAAGTCCAAGCTTAGGTCACTTGTAAGACACCTATTGGCTTAGTGCCTTCGAAGGTTCGAATCCTTCTTCCCGCACTTTTATTAAAAATATTTAAATACTCTTAACTTCTTTAAAATAGATTGATGATAGAAAAGCCAGATGAAAGAACAAGAGTAAAAAAGTTTAAAAAGAAGTTTGAAAAAAAATTAAATGAGTTGGTAAAAGATATTTCTAAGATGATTTCCAAAAATCTTCTGGGTAATGAATTTAAAGTTTCTGTAGCCGCAAACAGAATTATACAAATAGAGTATGGATGGCGCCTCCTTTTATATATGGACTTTACATATTTCGAATATCAACCACAAGGATTACAAAGATTAAAAGGAGATACGCTTTGGTCTAAGATAAGTGTTGGCATTCGAGATATGACTGGACAATTATATTCCCTTAAAAGTACAACATCTAAACTAGTTTTTGAAGGAGATATTTTAGAAAAAAAGAGTTTTAATAAAATAAAAAACGACATCTTCATAAATATATATAAAAATTTTATTAAAAATAAACTAAATAGGGTTGTTCTTGAAAGAATCGGATTGTCTTATAATTAAGATCCTTAACTTAATTTTTTAATTAAATAAATTTTATATGAAGAAAATAAAGTAGTTAAAATAATTCCAAAAATAAAATACCAGTAAAATAAATTTCCAACACCATACGCTGCATCTGTCATAAAGAAGGCAGTTAAAGGTAAGAAAAACAAAATAAAGTAGACTAAAAAGTAAGGAAAGTAAATATGAACTTTATTTAAAGCTAATTTAATATTTTTTAATTCCTTAAAGTATAAGAAGAATGTTAAGTAACTTGAGATAACAAATAAAGCTACTAAATCATAATGAAACTTAAAAATTAATAAAACCAAAAATATTAAGGAAACGAGGCTTGCTAAAATAAATTTCATAAGGAAATTCTTTTTTTTATGTAAAGAGTAATAACTATATCCTTGGAAAGTTCCATATAAGATAAATGCGATTAAAGGAATTACGATAAAAAGGTATAAAGAGATTTCAGTAGCAGAATTATTTATCTGAGACAATAATGTTTGTGCTAAAGCAACATCATTATCAAGATTAAGCGTATCTAATTGAGGCCCATACTCTTGTAAAGACAAGTACATCTGCGTTATTTTTAATTTTCCAGCTATAATTACAATTGTAGTTAATAAAAAGTATAGGAAGTCAATTAAAAACATTTTAAGTAATTTTTTCATGTTAAAGCGCATATATCGCTGCAATAATGGTTATAGTTTGGAAGTACATCTTCTACAAAGTTTATCGAAAGTTTATCTTTAGATGTTCCAAGGTTTGAGTATCTAGCAGCATTTGGTAATATTAAGTATTCTGGATCTTTATTTAATTCTTTTTTATATAATGTTTTAATTTTTTTGTAAATGTCTGTATCTTCAAAATTTTTGCTTTTTTCTTTTAAAAGCATTTTTCTTAAATCAGAATTCGTTATTCCAAAATTATTATTCGAGATTATGAGACGGATGGCTCTTTCAGTGTTAGATACAGTATCTGAAGTGGAGCAATCATCTTCATAGATTAATAAGTCTCCATCTAAATCCAATTGAAGTCCGGTTAATTCGCTAACTTGTTTCTGGAATGCGGAATTTCTTGAGCTATATTCTCCTGCGACATACTCTGATAAAATATAATTTATCTTATCATTAGTTAAGGAACTATCATCTTTTAAAAATGGTTCTGAGATTCTTCTTAAATATTGTTCACCATAATAAACACAACCTTCATCTGTTGTTATTTTATCATAAACAACCTCTTCTGGATCATTTTTATTTCCAATTTCTCTTTCAATATTAATTGCTTTGCATAATTTTATATCCATACATCCAATATCTTTTCCCGCATTTGTAAAAGTAATGTCCTTAAGGAAATTTGGAGCAAGATTAAACAAAATCTGTTGTGTTTTTTCACTAGTTTGTGTGTTAAAACCAGTTTCCGTATCTATTATAGAAGCGATTAAAGAAAGATATTCTGGGGTTTTATATTTAGCATTAGTATAAATTATTCTAGACCATTTTAATCCAAAATCATCATTATCTTCCTTATCATATTTATTATTTATTTTCTTTGCTAAATTTCCAGATACATCGTTTACATTTACAGTTTTGGTGCTAATTAATTCGTTACCAGGAACTTTTATTGTTTTTTCAGCTTCTAAGTAATTTGGTTCGTAAATATTATTATAATTTGCAATTAACCAAGAATTCTCGTCTGTACTTAATCCATTACTTAAACTATAAGCAATACCCCTTATACTATCACCTTCTTTTACAACATAATTATTTGTTGAATAAGTTGGAATAGGTTTGTATAGATTATCTTGATTCATCCTCATTACAGCACGTGTAAACATCTTTCCGGGATATCTATTTGATAACAAATTTTCTATAGTTTCGACTTTTGGAGATCCTTCATCATGGATAAAGTGAGTTATATAATTTTTACCATTATATTTTCCAAGGTATAACGCGGCATGAGTAAAATCAATTTCGGGGGTATTTCCTCTTTGCCAACCATATTTTGCTTCGCTTTCTCCAATATCTTTGTATAATTCATTTGGTTTAAAATGACTTTCAGTATAGTGTAAACCAAGGACATCCCCGGGATTTAAAGAATCATAATTTGTAAAATAATTTCCAGATTCCCAATCATAAAATGTAACTTCTCCATTTCTTTCTTCTACAGAAGCTGGAAGATCCCAAGCATTACCAAAAGCTCCCGTGATAAATCTTCTCCCTGCACCAAAAACATAATCAGAAGTAACGGCAGTATAACCGGCGCAATTAATTCCTTCACAAATTTTCAAGTTTTCAGCATATTCTTTATTGCCTTGAATAATGCCTAAAATTTTTTGATTAATGTCTGGGTAAATTGTAAAACCAGACGTAGAATCTGTAGTTGTTAGTTTAGCGCTTCCTCTTTTACAGCAAATAACATCACTTGTCCCTGGACAATACCCTTTTTTAATTTCGCTATCACAAGAAAATTTTGTTGTATCTGTGCATTGATATTCTGGATAAGCGACCCCACATATTGTCCTGCAGCAAGAAGTTCCTTGTCCACAGTTTAATTGACCTTTATTGAAGGAATCTCCTGTTCTGCATGAAGAGCTTGGATTGCAGCTAAACGCTGCTCCTTCACTTCTACTTTTTGTTTTTTGGTCTAAATTGACTTGTTCGCAAGTAAGTTCTTTTTCTTCATTTAATTCTGATAATGGAAAACGAAAAAGTTCTTTTTCATCTTCATCACTTATAACTATTTGTGAGTCACCTGAATTTAAATTTATAGAAACCTTTCCATCTTCATTAGTTGCTGTTGTTTTTTCGATGCTAATTAAATAAGTATCTAAATCTTTAATTATTTCATCTAGATTTTGTTCTAAAAGTTTTTCTTTTATATCTTCTTTATCGATCTCAATTATAACTTCTTCTTCATCAATTTTAATTTCAGATTCATAAATAAGATTTTTATTTCTTGCCTCGTCTTTTTCTGGTTCTTGCTGTATTGTAGACCCCTCAATTGGTTCTGCAGAGATTAAAGGAATTTGTTTTTGAGCTATTGGAGAAATTTCAACACCTTTCTCAAATTCAAAAGCCATTTCAGGTGTGTTAAACTCTAATTCAATTACTTTTACTTGTTGTAAAGGCAAAGAAGGAGCTGTGTTGAGATCATAATTTAAATTTTCTATTTGTAACGGAGCAATTTCATACTTAATTGGCTTTAAGTTTATTTTTATATTTTCACTTTCTAAAGATTTAGATTCTGTTTTAGCTTTTACTTGAGCGTCTTTTATTGGTGTTTTTTTACCAGTTTCTTCTTCCTTAGTTATTTCAATAGCAACACCCTGTTTTTTCTCAGTTATTAAAGTTTTTTTTTGTTCTTGCTCAGAAGTCTGTGTTAAACCAATTTGGAAGTTTTGATTTATATTACATTTATTAATAAAATCGTTAAAATTGTTTTTCAAAGAATCATAATCAAATCTCTCCCTGTAAATTGAAAGTTTATTATTCTCCCCACCACAAGTAACTTCAACTTTAGTTAACAACCTTCCTAGACTTCCCTCATTATTTGATAAGATCCTTTTAAAAATAATAAAGTCTAAACCTTCATTAAATACATTCACGTTTGTTGATTTAGAGAGAGTTGGTGTTAAATCATTGCCATTTTGCCATTTTTTGCCATCCCAAGTATATGTAAAATCTTTTTCAACCAAATCTATTGAACCTAGAAATCCTAAATCAAACTTATTAACCAAATTTATTTTTAATGGCAATAACCCCTTGCCAGCTTGAATTTTTGCATCAACGTTTGTTTTCTCAACATTGCTGCTTATCAAAGCATTTTTATTTGCAACTAATAAATTTCCAAGGGCATAATAAGCCTGAGCTATTTTTATTCTTCCCTCACTAATAACCTTTAAATCGGGAGAAACGCTAACTAAATATCTATAATTTAAATCTCCAGTGCTGTATTCTTTATATTTAATTATATTTTGTATTTTTAACAAAGCATTATTTCTAATTTTTTCATCTTTGTCACTAATTGATTTAGATAGCTCATTTCTAACAACAACGCTACTTCCTTGTAAATAAAATAATCCATTAAATAAAACATTTAATTCTTCTAAATTCTTATCAGCCTGTTCTTTAGTTATTAAATCACTTTTACTTTCATCAATTAGTCCTTGTTTTTTTAAAGTATTAAGTACTTCTGCATTCGTTGCTATATTGTTAATGTCTATCGTTTTTCTGTCAATCCAACATTTACTCAATACATTTCCTTGTGAATCTCTTGTACAAACACCAACCGATTCCCAATTATCTGAGTTTGTTCCTAAACCTGGATCACTTGGATTACATACCCTAACGATTCCTGTATTCAATAAGCCATATTGTTTACCTGAACCAGATTCTAGGCCATATTGTGATGTGAATGTTGGGTTGTTTGGTCTGCACTCCTCTGTGCTGTTTATGTTCAAATTAAGAGCTTCATCTTCAACAACTAAATCTTGTATGTAATCTAATCCGAAGCTGCTTGTAACTTTACCAAATCCACATTCAACCCTTCCATTAATCTCAACGCAAACTTGATCATAGCCCGTAGCAGCTATTTTAGTACAACTGTTATCAACATAATCTCCCCTATTAATTAATCTCCTTACAGCTAATGGATTATCACATAGGGTAACATATAATGGTCTTAAACTTCTAAACCTATCCATTAAAAATACGCTATAATAAACTTCTCTATCTTCTCCAGCATAAATATGATAATAAATATTATATTTTGATTGTTCTTGTATGCTTGATAATAATCCTGCATTAGTGTTCTCCCTTGTTAAACCAGCTTGACTTGAGTAAATGGTTGAATCAAAGAATGCTGTAAATTGTGGCGGGCTTTCTGGAGATGTTAAATCTTCAAAGAATTTGCCAATTCCAGGAGATTTGCTAAAGATAGCAGCCTTACAAATCTCGGTTCCTATTTCATCTGTGCTTCTAGCTTCATATGCTGCAAATGCAGATCTTGCATATTCTTGGCTAAAGAACTTAAATGAATTTGCTGAATTATCGAAGTTATCTTTAAGACTTATATATTCTCCACCGCCATTTCCTTCTAAACCATTATAAATAGATTCTACACCTAAACTTAATAATCCTTTATTCACATCTAAAATAGCTAATCCTTCTTTCCATAATATCTCACACATAAATACACTTCTAACTTGGTTACATATTCCAACGCTTCTATCCTGAGTTTTTGAGACTTGTAAACATTGCTCATATCCCTGGAAGACAGATCTCCAATTCTTTAATCCTGCACTTACTCCTGTTAAGCATATTGGGACAATATCACTTCCCCCAAATCCTACAAAATTAGGCAATCCAAGAACTAAACTTCCAATTAATCCTGTTTCTGCGACACTTCTTCTACCTAATTGCCATTTTCCACCTAAATTAAACCTTGAGCTTGGACACATTACAGGATCACATACATTAAATAATATCTTGCAATCTAAGATATCCATAGAATCTTCGCAGTGTAATTGAGTTACTTGTTGTTCTAATTGAGCTCTTGCTGTACTGCAGAACCATTTTCCGCTTAATCCAGGTAAAGATTTTTCTCCTGTTTTACAAAATCCTGCATTATTTATAGATCTCTTTAAAGTATTAGACTGAGTTTCTCTATCTGGTAATTTTAGAACATCTTCAGAGGTTATTGGAATATCATCGTCATCACAGATAATTCCATTAGGACCAACATTCCATTCAGCTATTGTCTTAGGTTGTCCATTAGCATAATACTCCAATACTTTAGCATAATTACCATTACCAGTTGGAACGCAGTATGGTTTACCATCTTCATAATATTCTATTCTTTGTACTGCATAATCTTTTCTGATTTTGAATTCTTGGTTAACATATTGTTCGTTATAAGCTATAACAAACTTTTCATCTGAAGATTTGTAAACTGTTTTTCCTGAACTTGAAATTATCGGAGCATTGTCATCTATGCCCTCAACTTGTTTTATTTGTTCTTTTATCTTAATTAATTTTAGTTGTTTTGCATCTAGATCATAATCTAATGGGTCTTGTGATGGGAAAACAGGTGTAAATGAATTTGTTTCTGTTTCTAATTTTTTAAGATAAGCTAAATACTCTACTTTTTTTGCAGGTGTTAAATTTCTTAATCCAGTTGATTCATAAGTATAATAAATTTGTTTTTCATTTTCTGTTTTTAACCCAATAAAGGGAATCGTATCTGCAATAGGTTCTGTTATTGCATTTTTCTTTTTTGAATCTAAAACTTGTTGGAACCTTGAATGATATAATTTCAATTGTTCTTTTTCCTCTAATTTTTCATAATCTTTTATGCTTTTAACATATTCCTCAGCTGCTTTATTTGCATCTTCTCTATAATTAATTTCATTATCTAAATTTTCTTTGCTAGTTTCAAGTAACTTTATCTCATCGTTAAGGATATTATTGTTTATGTTAGAACTTTTTAGATTAGCAATATAATGATCAAGGGCTTCTTTCTCTGCTAAAGACTCGCCACTAATATAATTTTCATCAACAATAGAGCTTTTTTTATCCAAATCTTTATTTTTCAAAGCATCTTGTTTTTCTTCTACATAAGTTTCAGCATATTCTGTTTGTTTGCTAATTATTTCTTCATTATCAAAAATACATTCGTCATAATTAATATACAACTTTTTAGCGCCTGTATTTTTATCATAGCCGCTGTTTTCTGTACAAAATTTACTCCAACCACTTTTCCCATCCACGCCATGCATAACTTGCTCTCTGGCTTTTACTTTTATTGGGCTTGTAAAGAAGTTTTTAACAATTAAAACTCCGTAAACTCCAAAACATAATGTTGTCCATACCCTTATTGCATTATCTAATCTATTAATTATAGAATTTAATTTCTCTACAATCTCTCTTGTTTTAGCAATTTGAGAATCTATTTGTTCTGGTGTAAACTGGAATGGTCTTTTATCAATTGGAATATGAACATTAAAAGATGACCTGCTTACTTCTCTCCCGGTTCCCGGTAATATAGTTATATAAGCTTCTTGTTTTGTATCTATTTTAGTAACTTGAATTGAAGTTTTTTTATCTTTTCCATCGGTAACAATATTTCTAACGCTATTAATGCTTAAAGTAGTGTAATCGCTGTATTTATTTGAAGTTGTTCTTTTGTAATAAAATCTTTTAATTATAACATTATTTGCATTAACCTCATCAACAACCCAGTTAAATGTTTCCTTATTTTCATCTATTTTATCTTCCATTAAGGTCTTATCCTTTGTATACGGCAAAGCCGAACTGCTACCAATACTAATGTAAGCAATCGGACTATCTTTCTCAGAGAGTCTAGAAACCTCATTTAAGACAATATATGCATCTTCATCTTCCAAATAGATTCTATCAACTTCTTTTCCAGAACTTTCCACCGCACCAATCTGTTTAATAGCTAATTGTGCGTGATCATAATAAATTGAAGTTCTTTTTATTAACGAATATGCGAATTTTGCTTCTCCATAATTATTTAATTCTTCGTAAGATTTTCCAAGATAGAAATAAGCTTCATTTGCTTCTTCTGATTCTGGGTTAAGTTCAATAACCTTCTTTAATTCATTTATTGCCGTACAATAAGTTTTTTTCTTCAAGGTTAAAACATCTTGATTTAGATAATCTCCAAATTCAGATGCAATATTATCATTAATCTCAACACTAGAGCAGTCTATAGTTGATGGTTGAGAAGTTGATGTTGCTGAAACAGGTTGAAGATTTTTACTTGAAAGAATTGCATTGTAAACATTCATAACATTGGTTGCATAATTAAAATCCATCAAATCAAAAATGTATTTCCCATCATTTGTTTTTCCTAAATTCTGTCTGGCTCTCTCCTTTAAGGAATTATCATTTTGTAAAAAGGTATTATATTCAATCCAAGTTTTTCCTCTTCCTAAAAGGGAATATAATCCATTCCAATTATTAGCACCTTCTAACAAACCATCTCCCGTATTATAAGATTGTACACCCAAATCAATCGCACCTTGTCGACTAATTCTATTAGCTAAATATTTAGTTCCAAGTTGAATGTTAATTGGTGGATTTTTTAGTTCTTCGATAGTTAATTGATCAGGATTTTTATAACCAAGCTCTTTTGCAACAGCCCTCGCTGTACTTAAAGTAACACCCATTAACCCAATCCCACCACCAGAAACTCCTTTATTTGGATTTCCAGAAGATTCTTTCCATATAACAACCTTAACTAAATCTGGATCAACCCCATAAGCGTTAGAGTGGGTATTAATATCTCCATTGTAGGACGAAATTTTTGTCAAGAAATCATTCAATCCACTTAAACTTAATGAGGTTCCAACTAATTTTGTTAAATACTCTTCTGGTTTAAGGGTTGGTATTGAAGTTGGTCTTGTTCCAATGTTTTTTAAATTCAAAGCCTTAACTTCACCTTTATCACTTCTTATAACAACTTGGGATACATAAACATTCTTTCCATCTTTAACAACAGCTTGTCCATTTTCAAGTAATTGAAAGTCTGATTTTATTTCAATTATCTTCCAATTCGACCCAGTATACAATCTTTGTCCAACACTTAAATATTTTTCTTGGGGAGAATCTCCACTTTTAGTTATACTCAATAAAACTTTGTCTGTAGGGATATTAATGCTATTTAGTTTAACTCTAAATCTATCGTATACTGTAAAGATATTGCTTCTTAATGTAATTGGGGATGATGTTTCACCTTCTTTTAATGTTAAACTTGAAATTGGTTGTTGCAATCCATTATAAATTGTCAATGAAACACTATTTTGATCTACTCTAGAAGCTCTTACTAAACCAGTTGAACCCCAGAAAGTTGATTTTTTATTTTGCTTTAAATCTTGTTTCCATGATTGCTCATTTGCCTGCTCTGTTAATACTAAATCTTCTGATCCGAAATTCCCAAATCCAGATTCTAAATCAAACCTTACATCAGCATCAAAAGCTAATGTAATCTGATCAGGAACATCACTTTCTTTAGGAATTCTTTTTAATATAACAATTAAATAACCAAAATCAATTAACCCATCTTTACTAACATATTGCCCTTTTAATGGTCTTACATATTGGTATCCGCTAAAGTATTTTCTTGTTTCTGCATCAGCTGGAACAATGTTAACACTTCTTATTTTAGGCAATCCATAAAATGGTGTACTCTTAGGGCTTTCTGCTCCAAATGCTAATCCGCCTAATGTAGTTCCTTTCAAATAAACATACACAGGAGCATTTTGATTTTCAATAACATCTGTTGTTAATGTTATTGGTTCTATACCATCTACATTTATTATAATCGATTCTCCTGTTTCTTCTTCTGAACTAAATAAATCGCTTAATGGAGTTCTTTCAGTTTGTGAATCAACTGAAATTCCTAATGAACTACTAATTATCAAGAATATACAAAATAATGCAATTAATTTAAGTTTCATCTTATGAACTCCGGATATTTGAAGTATTGATTTTTGTCATTTGCTTCAATTGAGTCATATGTTTTTATTAAATCTTCATTTGTTTTTGGATTATTGTCAACAATCGCGTATAATATTATTTTATTTGAGGTGACTATATCGTCTAAGATAAATTCTGCATTGAATTTAACTCCGCCGATTAAAGCTTGATCTAAAACAAAGCTATCTAAAGTTGTTGTAACACATTTAGTTTCATCAAAGAATAATCCTAAAATTCCTTCTTTTGGAACACTAACGCAATTTTCAATATCTCCACCTTCTATTCTTATTCCATTTTTATTCTCTGAATTAATGTAAATAGTAATTTCATATTCTCCAGTAACTAAATCAACTTTATTTGTATCTGGATAATTAATTAAAGTACTATAATCATTACTTAAACCATTAATATCTACAATTGCTTGTTCATTTGGAAGTAAAGATGTAATTTCTCCTGTATTTTTATCAATAGCTCTAATTTCTAGTTCTTTTTCATATAATCTTTCTAAAACTAGAGAGAGAGTTGATTCTTGATTTGTTGATGTTATTAATGCATTTCTATGATAACCATCTTTTTCAGCAATTACTTGTCCATTTATACATTGAGGGAATGCTTCTTCTAAGTAACCGTTTCCTGTTTTTCCAATTTCACATGTGTTCGAGAAACATTTAAACGAAATTAAAGCGTCATTTAATGGAGTAAGCTCATCATTTTCATTTATTGTATAAGTATTAACTTTTGTATTTGTTATTTTTTTATCACATAAGTTAAATACTTCTTCTGGTTCCGTTGTTCCAAGAACATTTATTTTTGGTTGATTATTATCAAGGATAACTAGGTAAGCATATTGGAATGTATATCCATTTTTATTTAATGTGATTAAAGTTGGATATTTAACATCATAAACAAAGTTATAATTGTTTATGCATAAAAACGAAGATAAAAATCTTAAAGCCCCAGTTTGTTTTATTATTTGGTCTCCTTTTAACACGCCATTTTCAGAAGGATAAACATCCATCTTAAATGGCCAGTTCTCACTATGAGAAAAAACCGCATTAGCATTATTGGCATCAATATCTAAAGCGAAATATTTCTTAGAATTAATTAAATTACTATTTTTTAAGTTGATTGCGTTTAGATTCTTGCTAACAATTCCTTTGAAATCTCTTTCAACTTGAACCTTGCTCCATATTTTTTGCTCGCAACTAAACTCAGTTTCAGACAATGGAATTTCGTCATAAACTACCATCATGTCATATGTTTGCTGTTCTAAAAAGTTAGTCTTGGTTTCCTCATCAAAAATTTCATTAGATAAATCATAAAGTTCTCCCAAAGGCGAATCTAAGCTGATTAAAAACTTACTAAACTCTTGTGTTAATCCTTTATACTCTACTGTTAATTTGCTATTAATTGTAATTAAAATTTGATTACTTTGTATTGAAACTTCTGTATCTACATCATCAAAACCAGATATGCTATAATCTTGAAACGCTGTAAAGTTGCTTAAACAGTTATTTAAGTTATTCGAGATATAATTTTGCAAAGAATTTTCCATTTCACGTTTAGATGGAATTTGTGTTTTTTGAATTCCGTTTGCTGTTTCATAAAACCAATAAGGAACCTCTAAAGCATTATTATTAAACACTTGTAACTTATTTGAGAATGGTGTTACTGGTGTTATTGGCATATTGTTTTCTGGGATATCAATATAACCACCCTGCATACCTAAAACCAAAGCACCCCCAGAAGCGACATTTTGTATGCAAGAATCAAAATAATTTTTTAAAGGTATAAACTCACTGTTTACTGAAATTCTTTCTTGCTCTCTTTCAAAACTTGATTTAATTCCCGTGTTAATTAAGTATAAAGTTATCCCAAGCACAGCTAAAATTAAGATTCCTAAAATTACGAAAGTTGTGACCTGACCTCTTTTTTTCATTTTATCTTCTTTAACCTGAACAACCTTGCTTCCACCCACATTAACAACGTTAACAAGTTTTCTTTCTTCCAAATCTTTGACTAAATCAGAAACTGTTGAGTTTTGTATATTAAAATGCTTTGCGATTTTGCTTAAATTAGGTAAATTATGCTTCTTCAAGAAATTCAGTAGTTGTTCTTTTGTCGGTACCAATTAATCTCGCCTTTTTAATGTGTATTTCAAAGGCCTTTTTAACCTCTTTTTACCCCTAGAAGCTCTTAAAAAGTCTAAATTCTAGAAGTATTTAAATGTTTTGATAAAGTTTACAAGATTGTCTTATCCCGAAATAAGGTTCATTCAACAAAAGCTTAGTTTACCTCTTCTATTTCCAGGATTCTATCAACCCTAAAAACCCTTTCGTCGTCTCTTAAATAGCAGTAAGCTTCAAGGCCTAAATATTCATTTCCTTGATATTCCATTTTACCTATTCTTTTTGGAGAAATCGTCCTTTTTGTTTTAGTATCGTTAGTTTTTAAATAGATTATATTCAATTTTGATTTGTTTTTAATGGCTTTTTTAATTAATTCGGTTTTATCTTCCAATGAAAATTTTTTATTGGATAATTTATACTGGTATTTAGTAAGGAAATTTACAATCTTCCAGTCCATGAATATATGATTTTTTCTTATTGGCTTTTTAAGAATTATTCCATTTAAGCTTGTGCATCTGCTCAATGCAACATAAACCTGGCCGTGCGCAAAGGCTCCATGTCCGATATCAATTATAACCTTATTAAATGTTTTTCCCTGACCCTTATGGATGGTAACTGCCCATGCTAATCTTAGAGGGTATTGTGTAAATGATCCCATTATCTCTGAATCAAGAGATTGTTTTTTTGCATCATAATATAATTTATAAATATCCCATGTATATTTAGAAACATTGACTTTAGCGCCATTAAGAAGCTCCAAAACAATTAATTCCTCTTTTTTTTCTTTTTTTATATCAATCACTTTTCCTATGGTACCATTAACCCATCTATGCGAAGCATCATTATTAAGAAGCATTATCTGGGATCCAATTTTTATTTTCAAATTAATTTCAGTTGGAGTTGAAGTTTTTTCAAACTTTCCTTTGACCTCTCCTTTAAAAAAATATAATTTGGTATTAAGCTTTGAAAGCTCTTTTTCATTTATTACATTCGAGAGTTCATTTGTTGTTGTTAGATTAATGTGAAAATCGTTCTTTGACGGTTCAAAAGAAGGATTAACTCTTTTGTTTATCTCTTCTATATCTTTTTCTGTAACAGATCTGTTTCTGACTGCGTTTAATAAATCAATAAATTTTTGGTCTTTTTGTCTGTATATCTTCTCCAGCTCGATAAATTCAAGACTAATTTTACCAAAAACCTTGGAATCAAAAAAATACCTGCTTTTATAATGTGTTTGGAAGATCTCGCTTTCTTTTTCTTTAACTATCGGAGGAAGCTGGTATAAATCTCCTATAAAAATCATTTGTACTCCGCCAAAAGATATACTTTCGTCTTTTCCGTTCAATTTTAAAAACTTATCAATACAGTCTAAAAGATCTGCCCTAACCATAGATATTTCATCCATTACAATTGCATCAATCAATCCGTACATTTTTTGATTTGGGAAATATTTTACAGAACTTAAGGTTATATCAGGCTGAAATCCAAAAAAAGAGTGTATTGTCTGTCCGTTTACATTTAATGCTGCTACGCCAGTGGGGGCAAGAACAACTATATTCTTTTTTGTTATCTTCCTAAAACAATCCAGCAAAGTTGACTTGCCTGTTCCTGCCCTTCCAGTTATAAAAATATTTTTAGAACTATTCTCCATTAAAGACAAAGATTCTAAGAATTTTTCATTTAATTCAATATCCAATCCTTCTAAAATTTTTAAATCAAGAGTTTGTTTCATCTTAATTAAATGGGCCCGGCAGGACTTGAACCTGCGACCTCATCCACGTATCCCCAAAATAGATATTTACTTCTATTTCTCAAGGATGCGTTATAGCCACTAAACTACGAGCCCTTAAAAAATTTAATATGATTAAGATTTATTAACTTAACTAAACTAAGATATTTATGAAAAATCAAGAGAATGTATGGAACTCTATTGCAAAACAATGGAATAATTTTAGAGCCAAACCAGAAAGAATAGTTGGTTATTTTAAAGATAAATATACAAGAAATAAAGGAAAAATAATTGATTTAGGGTGTGGAAATTGTCGTAACCTTATTCCTTTTTATAAGTTTGAATGTTATGGTGTTGATTTTAGTAAAGCAATGTTAGAAAAAGCAAAATCATCATCCAGAAAACATAAGTTTAAGGTCAATTTATTTAAATCTAATTTAACAAAACTTCAATTTAGAAATAACTTTTTTGATTATGCCTTAATGCTTGCTTCATTGCATCATTTAGAAACAGATAAAAAAAGGTTAAATGCGTTAAAAGAGCTTAAAAGAATATTAAAAGAAGATGGTGTTGCTTTAATTTTAGTGTGGAATAAATGGCAATGGAAATTTCTATTCAGAAAAAAAGATATTTTGATCCCATGGAAAGTTAAAAATAAGATTTATTATAGATATTACCATCTCTTTAATTATTTTGAATTAAAAAATTTATTAAAAAAATATAATTTTAAAATTCTTGAGAGTGGATTTTACAAAAAGAACATTATGTTTGTTGTTAAAAAATAAGCCACTAGCCGGATTCGAACCGGCGACCTGCGGTTCTTTTGGAATATTCCTACAAAACCGCTGCTCAACCTTTGCTCCACTTGTGTGTCTAAGCTATAGTGGCGTAAATATAAAAGAATTAATTTGGTTTAAATAACTTACTATAGCTTCTCCATTAATCTAATCTCGGCTACATTTAAAGGATAAATCTTCTTTAATGTATCTCTCAAAGTCTTTTGTAAGTTATGAGAAATGATATCATCCAATAGCCTATTATAATCATTTTTCTTGCAGTATTCAACAAAAATTTCTCTTGTTTTGAATCTTAAGCTGCTTAATAAAGAATGTTGTGTTTCTGCCTTAGTTAACAGTATTGGTTTAATCCTAAGCTTTACATTATCTTTAGTTAAAACCAAAAAAGAATCTTCAATTTTTTCTTTTCCTGGCTTTACAACTCTTCTGACATAAGTAGGAATCATGAAATACTGGACTAACTCGCAGTAACCTCTTCCTTCCTTAACTTCATTTACCTTAAATTTTATTTTTACGCTTCCGGTCTTAGGATCATTTGTTATCTGGTTTAATCCAATTTCGATTGTTCTTCCTAGAACTAAGTTATCTTCGCTAGCTAAAGTTTCTCCAATTTCCATATTATTGAATTCCTTAGCAATTAAAACGTAAGTTTTTTTCTTCTTTTTCTTTAAGATTGCTATTTCAGCCATAGTTTGAGTTTCCTAAAAAAGAATTAATAAAGCTTTCTATTCTATTTTTGAAAGAATTTCCTTAGCTTTGTTAATAAATTCTTGCTCATTCTCAATTGGAATTGAACCGCCACAAGCTTCTTTATGTCCTCCTGCTTCGCCATAACCGTTAACAATTTTAACCAATAGTTCGATTAAGTTATAGTTAGAGTGATTACAGGACCTCATGCTTAATTTAATTTTATTATCAATTGTATATGCCATTCCGATTAAGACAGTTCCATCTTTATAGACATTTGATCTTGAAATAATACTCATTAAAGTTCCAATTAAAGTATCTCTTATTTTAGATTCTGCATTAACAATAATGAAGTTATCGCCATGTAAAAGTTTATCTTTACTAGAATAAAACCAGTTTAACCCATTGATTAATTCAAGTTTATATTGCTTTAATAATTCTTTAGCTTTTTCCTTAAATATTTGATTGCCTAAGCAAACTCCAATTCCAATACTTGGTTTATTTAATCTCCCGCAACAATTTAATAAAGTACTAAACTCGCGCGCATCTTTTAAAACATCCTCTGTTTCTTCATTTAGTATATAAACGTCCCCAAAAATATCTTCTGGTTTTTTTTCGCTTCCCAATCTGCGTAGGATAATAGCCGTTGTTAATTTTTTTAAATCTTCATCACTTAAATCAACAATCTTCTTAATCTTTCCATTTTCAAGATAATTAATTCCAGATTGTGTTAAAAAATCAAAAGTTCCTTCTTCATCTCCAGTTACTCCTGGAATATATGGATCTGTGCTATATTGCAGTAACTTGTTTAATGGTCTTGTCTGGGAACCAAACATCTTCAATCCTCTTTTGATTGTAATTTTTCCTTGGTTAACAGCATCGTCTAAAATTTCTTTATTTACACTGTGAAAACCTTGCATGTCTCCAATGGTTCCTATAACAGCTAGATGAGCTAAGTTAATATTATTCTTATCTAAAGATTTAGCAAATAAATAAGTAATTCCAGAGCCAGATAGATTAAGCAAGTTTTCTTTTTCTTTGCTTAAATGAGGGTTAACATGAACAATATTTTTATAATCTTTAACTTCGTCCGGCAAATGATGATCAAAGATGAATATCTTTTTATCATTTAAGAACTTATTAATTAAATTAGTATAGCCAGAGCCTAGATCCGTGAATAAAATTGTTTTATGTTTCTCTAGGGAAAGTTCTTTTAAAACATTTTCATTTAATTGTTTAACAATTCTTAAAACAAATTTTTTATCTCTTCTGTTTAAAGCACTAATCATTATTGAAGCTGCAGTTATCCCATCGCAATCTAAATGACTTACTAAAAGTAAAGGCTCGTTGTCTAAAGAATTAAATTCATTAATAGCTTTTTCAATTAAAGAACGCATATTAGCTTACAAGGATCTCTGCTTCTTTCCTACTGTAAGTCCATTTCGGAGGCAGTTTTCCAACTTTTTTATAATACTTAGAGAGTCTGTGTATCTTGCTTTCTGTTAATAATAATCCGCGTTTAGCAATCATATCCTTTTTATTTTTATCAAGATGTTTTACTATCTTAATTTCCCTCTTTATTAAATCAGTTAAATCATCTGGCATTTTTTTTAATAATTTATTTTCCTCAAGAACATGATTCAATTTCTTTTTTAATAAGTCCCTAACATTTGGAACACCATAAGTATCTCTCAATATCATTCCAATTTCACTTTGAGATTTTCCTTGTTTAGCTAATTTAACGATTAACTGCTCTATTTCTTTATTCTGATATCTAATCCAAGTTAGTTTATGTTTCTTAATTGGTTTTTTACTGCCTGATTTACCGTGTTTTCCCGAATATCGTCTTGCCATTATTACCTAGGCTTTTTGTAAATTATGCCTTTATAAATGTTATTCCTTATAGACCATGTCGTTTTGTCTTACCTTTTCTTCCACCTTAATGCCAACAGAGTCCCCTTTTTTAGCTTCCTTAACTTTATTTTCCTCAATCTGCATTGACTCAATTTTTTGTGTAAAGTCTGTTGTACTTCCTTTTATTCTAACTGTATCTCCTGTCTTTAACTTACCTGTTAAGTCTATAGCTGCTACTCCAATTCCCGAGTAATAATGGATTACTTTTCCAATTAGTTTTGGTTCTGCCATAATAATACAGTAAAAAAGAAGTTTATAAATATTCTTAAGTTATTCATTAGCATTTTAAAGTAGTAACAAATAGAAAGGTTTATATATTAATTAAATTTAGCAGTTATGGGGTAAAATGAGAAATTTAATTTTTCTCCGTTTTTCTCAAAATGAAAAATAATTTAAATAACAAAATTATTGAAAAATAATAAGAAATGACTCAAGAAATTAAAATTTTAGTGTTACATAACGCATCTTCGATAAAAGAAGAAGATGGTGTTGAAGTATATCATCCTTATTCTCAAGATTTGGAGATAGTGAGAACTATAAAAAAACTTCCTTATAAAATAATCTCTGCTTTTTATGAAGAAGGCAATATAAAAGATTTAGCAAAAGACCAAGATTTGATATTTAATTTATGCGATGCTTTTGAAAGTCCGGAAGATGAAATTAAAATGATTCAAGAACTTGAGGAAAATAAAATACCATATACTGGAAATTCTTCATTAACTTCAATAAACTGCCAAGATAAGTTTGTCTTAAAAAATATTTTGAAATTGAATAAAATTAAAACACCAGAAGGTCAATTATTTAAGGATATTAATCAAAAACTAGAAGAAAATTTAATATTCCCTTTAATTTTAAAACCAATAGGTGAAGATGGAAGTGAGGGAATTGATGAAGATTCAATTGTGTTTAACGAAGAAGGATTAAGAAAAAAGCTTTCTGAATTATTTGTAAATTTTAAAAAAGGCATATTAGCTGAAGAGTATATTGAAGGACGAGAATTTAATGTTCCAATAATAGGAAATGAAACTCCTTTCGCTTTGCCTTTGTTAGAAATAGATTATAATGAGCATTTTGATAATAAGCCAAAAATACTAACGTACAAAGCTAAATGGAGTAAGAATAGTAATGCATTCAAAAATACTTATTCTAATGTTGCAAAAATAAACGATGATGTAGAAGATAAAATAGATTCTGTTGCTGTAAAGGCATATAAAACAGCAAAGTGCACAGGTTATGGTTCTATCGATTTAAGGATGAACGATAAGGGAGAGATATTTGTAATTGAAGTAAACCCAAATTGTTATCTTGCTCCCGAATCAGATATTGTAAAGGCGGCAAGACATGCTCACATTAGTTATGAGCAACTTCTAGACCATATAATTAAATCTGCAATTGAAAAATTTAATTTACAGAAAGAATCAGTTATCTTAAAATAAAATAGCCCCGCCCAACCCGACACCAGATTTGTTAGAAACACGGACAACTCTGAAATCATAAAAATTAATTAATATATTTATAACAGTTAAGTTGTTTGTATTCTTCAGTTCTGTTTGGAGGATTAATTGTTGGTCGTATAGGACATTCTTGTTTGCCTTCACGATTTATATAACAAGTACTATTAAAAGGTATTTCAGTCACAATTATTTTTTCACAAATACTTTTATCTTGTGTCCGTTGTGCTATTTTTGCTAAACAACCATTTCTCAAAGACTCATCACTATCTTTAAAACAAAAAGTTGGATCGTTTACGGTAGTTGCATAGCCTCTATAACAGTTAAGTTTTTCGGAATTCAAATCCGAGTCTTTGATGTCGGGAAGAGTAGATATTTTCTCGCATAATTCGGGATTTTTCTCCACAATTGCTATTTGACCAAAACAATAAGGATATACACATAACGATTCATTATTTGTAGCAATAGCGACAGCATCAATGCATGCAGTATCTGGATTAACAATCTTATTACAATATGTTACATCTTTTTTAAATTTAGCAACATTAATGTAACAAGAATCCTTTTGAGTTTGTGTAGATAATTTTTCACATTTTTCTGGATTGTTAATCTCTGGTGCAACTTCATCCAAACATGTTTTCTGTGCTTCTTCAGACATTACTTTCGAGCAGAGCTCTGGTTCTAAACGCAAATTTGCTGCAATCGCATAACATACATCCTTTTCAGCACCTGCATAAGAATCACAATATGAAGGATCTTTCACAATAAGATCTTTATTCTTTAACAATTCGCTTGAAGAACAACCACTTAGAATAAAAATAGATACAATCAATACTAAAAATATAACATTGGTACGCATAACACTTACTGAAGATAGAACTATATAAATTTAACGAACTTTAATAACCCGGTTCCAACCTACACCTGTGGTGTTATTTTCTAGGGCTATCGTTGTCCGCAAAATTAACAAAAGTGATAGTAGCCCCGCCAAGATTCGAACTTGGGTCTATAGCTCCAAAGGCTACAATCCTTGGCCACTAGACGACGGGGCTATAGAATAAAAGCGAATTACATCATTTAAATAGCTTTTCTTTTAAAATGTTTTTGATTGAAAGATTTAAAATATTTAACCTTTCTATCAATGTTAAATAAGGTTGGTAAAAACCCTTCTTTTTTATGAATATAAACTTACTTATGTTTACTGGATTTGAACTACCAATTATATTAGACCATTTTTCTAAGTTTAAGAATCCAGAAAGCTCATAAACAAAAACATTACCTTTAGATTTATTCTTATATAAAGAATAATTAAATTTTAGTCTGTCTAAAACAAGTCTTATTTGATCGCACATTGGAGATTTATGACAATATATTTGAATTCTGGGGTAATAGTTAAAATTCTTTGTTTGTTTTGAGAACTTCAAACATCCGTCTGTATCAAATAAGCCTCTGATAAAGTTTTTAGAAAACTCTTTGTTTTTAATAATTTTATCTGGAATTAAAACTCGATTTTTCTTTGAACCCCTTATCATTCCAAGTTCGTTAACAAAGAAGGAGAACACGTTTTTATTTTCAATTTGTAAGTCATAAGCATTCTTGCCCTTACGCTTATACAATTTTGGGGTTATATTAAAACTTTTGATGAATATTGGAATGATATAATTCTCATAATAATAAAGATCGTCCAAACTTCCAGTTACTATTATCCGATTACAGCTTTTGTGGAGGTAACCATCTCCAGCGATTAAGCCTGCTAGCTCGACTGTTTTATTATTTAAAAGAAATTTCATTTGCATTCGATAAAATTAAAACCTTTTCATTTATAAACATTCGTAGCGAAGTTGTCCTCATGTCCATGATACCAGAAAATATATCTTACAAGCTATTCTTTCTTTTTCTTAAAAACCTTAAAAAGTAGATAGTAAATAATTAATATGCTTATAAGACTCAGATAAATGATTAAAAAGTCGCTAGGCATTTTTGTAACGTCCTCGTTTTTCAACTTTTTTTAATCTCTCTATAACTTCATGGTGTTGTTTATGAGTATGATAACTTTGCAGAATAACATTAAACATCTGCTCACTAATCTGGGGGAAACTGCTTGTTAAAGCTTGTTTTAATAAATATAAATCAACAGCTTTATCTTCTGCTTTATGTGAAATAAAAGATAATCCAAAATCAATAAAATAAAGCTCGTCTTGTTTTAAGATTAAGTTTGTGGTTGTTAAATCTCCATGAATTATGTTATTATCATGCAATTTTCCTATATTATCTCCAAGAACATCTGCAATTTTTAAGATTTCATTCAAATTTTTTTTATTTAAGAAATCTTTTAATAACATTCCTTTAATATATTCCATTTCTATTATCATATTTTCGTCATCTACGCTATAAACCTTAGGAACATTAACAAAAACAGCTTTCCTTAATATATTAGATTCGCGTTTAGTTCTAAACTTACGTAATTTTTTATCAATTTCTTTTATTCTGTAATTTTTTTTAATTCTCTCTTTAATAATTCTATTTTTCTTTAATTTGATTACAGCCTCTGCTCCTTGTTTTATTATTTTCATTTTTTATAACCAAATAATTTATTATATTCTTTATGGTCAAATATTTTTAAAACAAAAACTAAAATCTCTATTTTGTTACCCTCTAAAGTATAAATCATTCTCCAGTAATTTGATAACTCTAGTCTATAAATATTTTTAATTTTCTGCTTAATAAATTCCCCAGGAATAAGCTCTTTCCTAATCGGATCGCCAAATTGTGGATTTTTCTTTAATACATCGAATATCCTTTCAATAGAATTTAATAATGTTTTAGAATCCTTATCATTTCTTTTCTTTAGCTTAAAATAAGCTTCTTTCGCCTGGTCCTTTAAAAGAACTCTTACTTCCTTGTCAAACATATTATACCTCTAAAGCATCTTCAAACATTTTCTTTAAATGCTCTGGCTCAGAATAAATCCATTGAATTCCTTTTGGGCCATAAATTATCTTGCCACTTTTCCATAAATAAATTAAAATTAATTTTAAAGTCTGGTGCATTACTTTTCTTGGTAATATATCACTTAGTTCAGAAGTCTTTAAAGGAGAGTCTCGATGTTTTTTCAAAACATCCTCAACCATCAATACAGTGTTTAAATTAGGGTAACGTTCATATTTTTGCTTAAATTTTGATTTTTTCATATTATTTTTATATCAATCGATATATTTTAAGTATATATAAACTCTTCGATTTTAAAATTTCATTCCTTTTGGCATTTTTCCTTGGAATTTCTTCATTAACTTACTAGGATCTCCGCCTTTCATCATCTTCATTAATTTTTTACTTTGCCTATATTGTTTTATTAAATCACGAACATCGCTCGAATTTACACCAGCACCTTTTGAGATTCTGTCTATTCTTTTAGAATCAATAATATCTGGATTTTCAATTTCTTTTTTTGTCATACTTGAAATCATGTACCCCCATTTCTCTAATTTCTCTTCTTGAACCTCAAGCATTTCTTTAGGCATTTTTAATTGACCCATTCCAGGAATCATTTCCATTATTTTACTTAATGGGCCCATTTTCCTCATAGCCTTCATTTGTTCATATAAATCTAGTAAAGTAAAATCTCCTTTCAAGAATTTTTCCTGTACATCTTTTGCTTTTTCCTCTGGAATAACTTCTTTAGCTTTTTCAAGTAAGGCTTCTATATCTCCCATTCCCAATAAAC
>Ga0209542_10003543_pt1 | contig 33319 bp, 35 predicted proteins | sample RifCSPhighO2_01_FD_184028 | JGI IMG/M metagenome (GOLD analysis project Ga0209542, IMG submission 184028) | Soil microbial communities from Rifle, Colorado - Rifle CSP2_plank highO2_0.1 (SPAdes) (version 2) | ecosystem: Environmental > Terrestrial > Deep subsurface > Rock core/Sediment ... | reverse complement strand
TACTTAATATAAATCACAGCACCAACAGCTAATAATGATGTTATACCAACCAAGAATGCGCTTTTTATGAAGTCATTTCCAAGTGTTGGGGAAACATTATCCAGTTTTTCAATCTGAATTTTGAATGGCAAGGATCCTGTTATCAAAACTGTTTGTAGCTCATTCATATTTTTTGTTGTGTCTTCTATTGCTTCTTCTCTTGTTTCTCCGTAACCAGGGCCGCTTATAGAGATTTGATTAGTCTCAACACCTTTTAAATCAGAGCTTATTTGAAGACTATTAACTAAGATATCATCTAAATACAAATCTAATGTCTTATCTAATCTGTTGCCTGTTTCATCCTGTATTACTTCTAAATCTTTTGTTGCTTCAGCATGACTTTTTGCCGCTTCCCCACTTAATGATATTGCAAAATTAAATACACATTGATATCTTTCACCAACAACCCCACATTGTTGGATAAATGCACAGGTTCCATCATCCCTGCATACAAATGGAATATCCCTTCTTCCCCCGCTGAATACAACTTTATCTCCGATCTTTGCCTCGAATTTTCCTTGCTGTGAAACAATCCTTTTTACTTCTTCATTATCTGCTCCCGATATTTCCAATAATACTAATTTATCATCACCAATATTTGCTGGCCTTATTCTTATATCTGATAATCCATAAACATTTAATCTGTTTTCCATAACATGCACTAAGTTTTGTATGTCAGAGTCAGTTATTTCTACTTCTGATATGGGCTTGATTAATGCCCTTGTTCCGCCCTCTAAATCCAATCCTTTTTTAATGCCTGTTTTATTTTCTCCTGAAATCAGTGGAGAAAAAATTAATAATAGAGATAATACTAAAGCAATTACAAGAATCCATAATCTTAATGTAAACAATTTATTAGCCATGTTTTTTCACATATCCAAGCAAGATATTTGCGTTTAATATATAAGTCATTATAACATCAACAATCAATCCAATTATCAAAATAATAAACATCTCTTTTATCACAAATGAATTTGAGATGAAATAACCAACCAATAATGCAGCTAATGTTGTTGCAGTCATTGCTAATCCAGTATTAATTGATTTTAACATCCTGTTTTCTATAGTCTCTTCTTTTCTTTTCAGCATTTTTGTTGTTAATAATACATCAGTATCTACTGAATATCCAATTAACAATAATATTGCGGCTATGCCTGCTGTTGATACACTAATTCCTAATAAGTTTATCATGGCAATTGTTACAAGCATATCGGAGAATGCTGCAGATATGACTGCTATTGATGGAATAATTGTTCTGTAAATTATTAATATAACTAAACTCATTAATATGAAAGAAATTATGATTGCTGTTACCATTTGTTTATAGAATGCTTCTCCTAATGAGGATCCTGTTTCCTCAACAGAATAATTTTCATTTGTTATCTCTACATTGGTTATTTTTTCTAATATTGGCTTTAGTTCCTCATTTGTAATGCTGGAACTTTCTATAACTATTCCCTTTTGGTCATCAGATCCAAACTCTGTTAATATCCTTACTAGAACATCTTTTCCAGTTTCTTTCTTGATCTGTTGCTCTAATTCTGGAAATTCTTGTTGTATTTGTAATGTAGCACTAATTCCGCCCTGTAAGGTTACATCTTTATGAATAAAATCCCCTGTTTTTACATAAGTATAAGAAATAATTAGTATACTAAGAATGATCAGCCCTATAGGCAAAACTAACAACTTTTTTAGATTTTTGAAATAAAACCCTTTTATATCCATTATTTGATACACTAAATCTCCATTTATAACTTTTTTGTTATAATAAAAGTATTTAAATAATTGTTATTATCTTATAAGGTTATGAAGAGATATATGATATTTCTGTTATTATTTAGCATAATTTTTATTAGCGCATGTGCAAAAGAAACTGTAATTCAAGAATCCAGTTTTTGTAAAACTCCTTACTTTGAATATAAAGTAGGAGAATGCTGTTTAGATCAAAATAGCAATTCTGTATGTGATAATGATGAGATAGAAAATGCAGAAGAAACACAAGAAGAAGCTGTTGAAGAAATAGTTATTGAGGAAGAGCCAGAAATAGCTCCATCAAAATTAGTTAATAGTGCTACTTTTGATTTAGCTGAGGGAGAGACTGCAACATTTAACAATATAGACATAAAACTAATTACTCTTGATCTGGGGGCAAATCTGAATGCAGTGTTTGAGGTTGGGGGAAAAAGAACTACTATATTTAGTACAAAAACACAAGATATTGTTGGAGATATTTCCATATCAATAGATTCCATTACAGGATATGGTGATGATGAGGGAATATTAGTGAATGTAGAAAAATTTCAATTAGAACAAGATAATTATATTGTCAGAGCTGGAGATGTTTTAAGTATGGGGGGTAAAAAAATATCTATAACTCAAATAACAAGAGACACTAAGACAAATGTCATCCAAATTAGTATTGATAAACAATTTAAAGAAAGGATTGTAGAAGGCGCAACAAAAACATATGGCAAGGTTAAAATAACAAATAAAAAAGTGTTCTTTAAAGGAAATAATGTTGATAATTATGCCATAATTGAAATAAAAGTTGGTTAGACAATAAAACTTAAATATAAAATAAACCTTTGATTAATGTGAAAAGAGGTAATGCCAATGGGCGTAGATTGGAAGTAGTTCTATTATTTTTCTTATTAGCATTTAGTTTTTTCCTTTATGCAAATCCAATCAATACAGGATTTGTTACTTTACAGCATACAGATCCAGAATTAGAAATAAGCCTATCTAGGGATTATTACAAGAGCAATGAAACAATAGATGGAAATATAACTATCAATTTTAAAGGTCCGATAAATATGCATACTAATCTTACTGTAGAGTTTAGGGATTATAACTACACAAAAAGCATAGCAGATGTTCTATTTAGTTTAGGAAAGACTTATTCTAATACAGAAGATGAAATCAAAGCAGTAAATCCAAGCGATTCAAAAGTCTTAACATATGATCAAGCTGGAAAAAAATTATTGGGATTTAGATTACCATTTTCAGTTTCAGTTAATTCAATAAACATGAATATATCAAGCACTGTTGTTGATAATAGCTATCCTTCATCATTATCGATTGATGTAAATGATGATAATGATATAGAATGGGGATATTTGGGGGAGTTTACTGGCTTTAAAAGCGAATATATAACTTCAGAAACATTAGACATTAATGTTGCTCCTGCAAGTACAATTTTGGATAACTCTAAAATTTATCATTGCAGCCTGTTGGATATACAACCATCAAGGGACTTTGAAATATCCGCTAATTACAGATTATTTAATGAAACCAGTCTGGGTGGGGATATAAGAGCAGCGTTATTTTCCTATGACTCGTTCTCTAATCAATTATTAGATGAGAAGGGTAATTGTGATCTATCAGAACCACAGGTATTTTTTGGATGGAATAGTTGTACTATAAAACTTTCAGAATCAATAGAAGGAGATTTTTTAGTATGTTTATATAATAAAAATACAGTTGGTTCTTACAGATTAGCAAGTGATTTCAGCGAATCAGAATCTACATTCCAATGTGGATTAGATACAACAGATTGTGAACAGAAAGGATTTTTTGATTATTTCATTAGATTAAGGGCTGCTGATTACAATGTTGTTTTTAATACCCCATTAAAATTATCTGAGATGAATGTATCAATGACAAAATTGATTAATTCAATAGAAGATAAGGCGAATGTTTGCGATGTAGCTGATGGAGACTTTTGTGTTATACCATTCTCTATATCATCGGAATCAAAAGGAAAATTGATCTTTTCTGATTTGGTTATGAATATAGGGGGAATAGAATATAACTTAATCTATGATTTAACAAACATTCCTGGAGTGATATATGAGATTAATAGGCAGCCAATAGAAAATACATCTTTGAATCTTCCTATAAAAACCTTTAATCTTACAATGGGTGATGAATCTGATATTATTGTAGTGTCTTTAGAGCCCGGAGAGGAGATAGACGAAACAGTTAATTTATTTGAATTTGATTCAGGGGATATTCAGACAAGCATATCGACTTTAGAGAGGAGTTTAAACAATCTAAAGAATAATGAGTTACTATCTTATTTTGATTATAATCTAGATCAGTCATTGATCCAACTCAATGGATATAAAAATGAATTAAATTTATTATCAAATGTCTCTGTTAATATAATAGAGAATGAGACACAGAAACTTGAACATAAGATAAACTCTTTCAAGAATAAACTTCCAGTTAGTATAGAAGAGACAAAAACAGTCAAGGACGTATCAATATTAAATCCTAATGACTTACAAGGGATTGTTAAAGAAGAAAATAGAAACTCTATCTTTAATCTGCAAGAGAAAATTTCTGTAAATTTAGAGGCTAAAACAATAAAATCTATATTATACTCCGGAGAGGAAGTGAAGAAAACGTTAGTGAAAAAATCTGTTAAAATAAATGAGAATTTAGGCGATGTGTATGTTTATGAGAGAATTCCAAAGAACATGGCGAATACAGCTGATAACTTAAAGCTTATTGATGATTTTGAGATTGTTGAAAATGATCCGTTAATAAGAAAAAGAATCAATGGCGCATCTAAAGGAAAAACTATTGACCTTAGTTATGTTATTGATGGGGATTTCACACATTTGTCTAGTAATCTTAAAACTATCATAGTTCCGGTTGATTCGGGATCTTTTAATTTAGAAAGAAGTATTGAGACGCACGTATGCGGGGATAATTTATGTACTGCTCCTTTTGAAGATAATATCTTATGTCCAGAAGATTGTGGCGGCAAAAAATTTAGCTGGACACCATTAGTAATTGGGATAATTGTACTATTGATTGGCATATTATACTTTAATTTTTACAAGGGGAAGTTTGATTTTAGAACTTTAACAAGGGGAAAAAATCCATTTAATAATAATGAGGATCTTGATAATGTGAAAAAATTCATAAAAAATTCCTCATCCAAAAATATTGAGAATAAAAATATCACAAAAACATTATTACATAAAGGCTGGACAAAAAATCAGATAAAATATGCATTCGAAGAGATTGAATGGGACCAAAAAAGAGCATTGATAAAAATTGAAGTTCCAAATAAGAATGAAGGATTAAGGATTCTTAAAAAATATATAAAAAGATGCAGAAAATCAAGAATGGATGATAAGAAAATACGAGAGATATTATCAAGAAAAGGATGGTCTGAAGAAGAGATAAATGAAGGATTTAAAAAATCAAACAGTTGGTTTTGAGATATAGAAAAATATTTAAGTAGTTTTTTAAGCATTTTAATTTATGCACCGGTAGTTTAATGGCTAGAATTTCCGCCTTCCAAGCCGAAGATCCGGGTTCGAATCCCGGCCGGTGCAGATCTAATAAATATGAAAGAGAGCTTAATTTATACAAGAAATCATATCATCCGTTTTCTATATAAATCTATTTTTAAAAAAATCTTCTTCAAGATTGATCCTGAAAAGATACATAACCATATGATACTTTTTGGCAGATTTCTGGGATATAATTTTATTACAAAAAAGATTATTAAACTTCTCTTTTATTATTCTGATAAAAGATTGAAACAGAGGATATTAGGAATAGAATTTTCGAATCCCGTTGGCCTTGCAGCTGGTTTTGATAAAGATGCACAACTAACTAGAATTCTTCCTTCTATAGGCTTTGGTTTTGCAGAGATTGGTTCAATAACGGGAGAACCTTGCAAAGGAAATCCCAAACCCAGATTATGGAGGCTAATAAAATCTAAATCAATCGTTGTTAATTACGGACTTAAAAATGACGGCTCAAAAAAGATAGCAGATAGATTGAAAGATGAGACCTTTGAAATTCCGATAGGGGTTAGTATAGCAAAAACAAATGATAAAAGTACAATTAGTATTGAATCTGGGATTAATGATTATTTGAAAACATGCAAAAGATTTTTAGATATAGGGGATTACTTTACTATAAATATAAGCTGTCCAAATGCTTTTGGGGGAGAGCCGTTTACTGATGCTAAAAAGCTTGATAAGCTTCTTAATGAAATTGATAAATTATCTATCAAGAAACCAATATTCGTTAAACTTTCTCCGGATTTAACTAAAAAAGAAGTGGATGATATAATCAATGTGTCCAAAAAACATAAAATATCCGGTTTTATATGCACAAATCTTACTAAAATAAGGAATAAAAAAATAATTGACAGTTATATTCCTGAAAGAGGTGGAATAAGCGGCAAGGTTGTAGAAGATTTATCTAATGAACTTATCAGCTATGTATACAAAAAAACAACTGGAAAATTTGTTATTATAGGTTGTGGCGGAGTTTTTTCCGCAGAAGATGCATATAAGAAAATCAAATCTGGAGCCTCCCTCATTCAACTAATTACAGGTATGATATTTGAAGGCCCCCAAGTTATAAGTGAAATTAATTTGGGAGTCATAAAATTATTGGAAAGAGATGGATTCAGAAATATCTCCGATGCAGTAGGGGCTGATTTTCGTCGATAGATACTCTTAAATAACTAAAATTTATAGTTTTAATATGGCTAAAAATAAGATACTTATATTTTGCGCCCATTCAGATGACGCAGAGATTGGCTGCGGTGGGACAATTCTAAAATTGAGAAAAGAGGGCAATAGTATAATCCATATAGTTTTTTCTTATGGGGAGAAAAGCCATCCGCACCTTAAAGAGAGGATTGTAGCTGTACAAAGGGAAAAGGAGACAAAAGAAATTGACAAAATATTGAGCAGAAAGAGCCTATTTTTGGGATTAAAAGAGGGAAAGTTTAAGTATGATGCCGAAAAGACTAAAAAATATTTGGTTGATATCATAAAAAAGATGAAACCAGCTAAAATCTATACATTATCTTCATTAGATCCTCACCCAGATCATAGGGCGGTTAACAATTTGGTTATGGAATCAATTGAAACAGCCAATTATAAAGGGGAGGTGTATGCGTTTGAAGTCTGGAACGTTATTACAGAAGACAAGCCGGTTCTATACTCTGATGTGACTGATACATTCAAAGAAAAGTTAAGATTATTAAAACATTTTGAAAGCCAAAAACTATTCATATATATCCAGTTATTGCCAATTATAATAAGGGCAAGATTATACGGCAATAAATGCGGCTGTAAATATGCTGAAAAATTTTATAAATTGAAGTAAGTAGGAATGTTTTTATATTAATATTGACATATTAGGATTATATGAAAAAAAAAGGAATTAAACTATTATTTGTTGTTACTGGATTTGGTTATGGCGATTCTATAAGGGTTGAGACAATAATAAATGAATTTCTAAAAAGGGATAAGTTAAATGATGTTTTGATATTGGGATATGATCTTTCATATAAATATTTTAAGAATAAATTTAAAGTTTTGGAGGTTGAAGGATATAAGTTTCCAGATTATGGATTAGAGTTTAAAACGCACAGGTTCTTGATAAAAAATTATTATCTGCCTATCTCTTGGATATTGACGTGGAGAAAGCATAGAAAAACACTAAAATTATTTGATCCAGATTTAATTATTTCTGATTTTGAGCCAATGGCGGTGTTTATAGCAAGATCATTGAACAAGAAATGCATTTCCATTTTTGGCTATGATCCTAAAGTTTATGATGAGTATCCTAATAAGAATAACATATTAGATATACAATCAAAATTTATAGAAAGAATATATAATCATTCAAATAAAATTATTATTCCATCATTTAAAAAAAAGCATAATGCTTCGAATAGAATCTATATAAATCCAATTGTTAGAAAATATAAAAAGAAGAAAAATCTAGCTAAAAAATTGGGGATTAAAAATAGTCCGATAATAATAATGCTTGGTGGTTCTGATTATGGCATTGAATTAGCAAGAAAAATAATAAATTTGAACAAGAGGTACAATGAGAATATTATCATATTTGGCGGGACAACTAAAATATCAAAATCACATTATATATTCAAAGATGATATCATGGACTATTTGGCAATCTCAAAGGGAGTTATAACATTAGCTGGGAATTTAAGCTTATCAGAGACATTATTTATGAAGAAGCCCATGTTGGTATTTCCAATAAAAAATCATATTGAGCAACAGCTGAATGCCTATATGGTGAAAGAGTATGCTATTATTGGGGGAGATGATATCAATGAATCGTTGGAGAACTTCTTAAAAAATATAAATAATATCAGGAAGAAATTAAATAAGATTAAACTTAAATTTGATGGGGCAAAAGAGATTGTTGATATAATATATGACATGGAGAAAAAAAATGATTAAAATATTATTTATCTTTTTGTTATTAATTCCTTTGGTTTATGCGCAGTGTGAAGGCTGCCAATATGATGACGAATGCATAGATGTCGGAACACAAAAATTTCTTTCCAAAGATGGGAGCACAATATATTGCAGTGAGGATAAAAGGATTGAGATAACTAAGAGTGAAGGAGAATTATGCCAGTTTAATTATGAATGTGAAAGCTTTTTCTGCGATAACGAATGCAAGACTTTTGAAATTAAAAATGAATTTAATCTGAATTTCTTGCCTTATACATTTATTATGATATTTATATTCTTATTAATAGCATTAATATTTAATACAGTTAAAAAGAGAAAAAAAGTTAAGATAAATAATATCGTTAATAAACCAACCAAAGTTTTAATAAAAAATATAAAAAGAAAAAGTCCAGATGATGAACTGGAATCAAATATTAAAAATTCGATGAGAGGACTGTCAGACATATTCAGAAGAAAATGAACCTTAACATAAAACATCTATTTGGAATGACGGTTGTTGATTATAATAAAAGGGATATTTTAAGATTTTTTATCATTTTACTAATTCCAAATTTATTAAGGCAAATAATCTATTATACTACTTTCATTAAATCAGGTTCTGTTGGTTTTATAGTAAGTTTTGAAACTGTACAGATTTACAATTCATTTCCATTTCTTGGAGTCTTAGAAGAGATTATAATTGGGATTGTATTTACATTCTTTTGGTTTAAATTTATAAGATTAAGATTCTTTTCATATGGATGGGTATCTGATGCATTAATAGATTTTATCTCAGTTTTAAGTTGGATAATTATTGGATATACACCATTGCAACTATTAGGATTTAATAACATGACAGAATTTTTGTTCAGAGAGATAATATTATCTTATTTTGTATTTGGAATATTATTTTTTAGATACAGATTCAATTTAAACAAATTAGTAGTAGGATTTACTGGCTTTGGGATTTTTGTTCTATTAATCTCTTTAATATTTGCATAAAACTAATTTTATTTTTATATAATATCAATTAGGAGAAAACATAATGCTGTTGAGCTCTCCAGCTTTCTGCTTCATCTTTAGACCTTTTAGCTTCCCTTTCACTAATCTCTGTAAGATAAACTCTATATCTACCAGCATCGTAAACTTTAACTTGACCTTCATTAGTAACTCTTAATTGTAATTTTTTTACTCTACCATTTCTGACATAACTTGGGGCAACGGCCTTTATAGCTAAAGAAGGAATATCACCAATTCCTGCACTAAATTCCGCATTTGGAATGCTAATTTCATATATCAAGCCCCACCTATCTTTCTTTAATAATCTAAATTCTTCTCTTGTAATCTCATTATCATCTAAAAAATCTTTCAATCTATGCTCTAAATCTGCTTCAGAATCAACCCTTATTACACCACCCATTACATTTGGACTTCCCTGTTTTAGATTAAAATATCTATATCTCATAACTGAGCAAAATTACTTATTGTTTATAATAATTATTGTAAAAAGAAATAACCTTAGAAATATTTGTATTAGTTATAAACGTCCCCGAGGGGATTTGAACCCCCGACCTACTGCTTAGGAGGCAGTCGCTCTGATCCAAGCTGAGCTACAGGGACATAAACTAAACTTATTTAATTCATTTAAAAATCTTTATCTTAACAAAATTTATTAATACATGTTTCATATAAGAGATATATAAAAAGAGGTAAAAAGTGGCTGTAAACGTGTTCTTTGAAATAGGGATTATTTTAGTTATAGCTGCTTTAATAACTGGATTAATAAGAATATTAAAGCAACCGGTCATAATAGGCTATATAATAACTGGATTACTTGTCAGTCCATATTTTCTTAATGTGGCTAGATCAACAGACACAATACAATTGTTCTCTCAAATTGGGGTAGCACTTCTTCTGTTCATTGTCGGATTAAATTTGACTCCTAAGGTAATAAAGGAATTTGGATTAATATCATTAATAACTGGTGTAGGACAAGTAATATTTACCTCTGTAATTGGATATATCATAAGTTTAGCATTGGGTTTCTCGATGATTGAATCTTTATATATAGCTGTGGCCTTGACTTTTAGTAGTACAATTATAATTATGAAGCTCCTTTCTGATAAAAAGGATCTTGAGACATTATACGGAAAAATATCAATAGGGTTTTTATTAGTACAGGATTTTATTGCTATATTCATATTAATAGCAATATCAACTTTATCAAATAGTGATGGGGCAAATTATTTAGCTTTGCGGCTAATATTCAAAGGAATTTTAGTTTTCATAATACTTACATTCATAAGCAAATATATACTGCCAAATTTATCAAATTTCTTTGCTAAATCTCAGGAATATTTATTTTTGTTTTCAATAGCTTGGGGATTTGGATTAGCAATGCTGTTTCAATATCTGGGATTTTCTATAGAAATTGGGGCATTAGTCGCAGGAATAACATTATCTATCTCAATATATAATCAAGAGATAAGCTCAAAGATGAAACCATTAAGGGATTTCTTTATGATATTATTCTTTATATTTTTAGGCTCTCAAATGGCCTTTGGCTCTATAAACAATCTTATTTATCCTGCTTTAATCTTCTCTTTATTCATCCTTATAGGAAATCCATTGATTGTTATAATTTTAATGGGATTATTTGGTTATAGCAAAAGAATTGGATTTTTAGTTGGATTGACTGTAGCACAGATAAGCGAATTTTCTCTTATATTAATAGCCTTGGGTGTAAAAGTCGGACATTTAAGTCCAGAAATACTGACATTAGTTACGATTGTAGGATTAATAACTATAGCAGGCTCAACTTATCTTATAATCTATTCTGAGAAGATTTATCCTTATTTATCTAGATACTTATCATTATTTGAGAGAAAATCTATAAAGAAAGAAAAGAAAATGGGCAAAAAATATGATATGATTTTATTTGGTTATAATAGGATAGGATATGATTTTGTCAAGACTTTTCAAAGATTGAAAAAGAGATTTCTAGTTGTTGATTTTAATCCCGATACTATCTCAAAATTGATAAATATGAAAGTGGATTGTAAGTATGGTGATGCGGATGACTCAGAATTTTTGGATGAATTAAATTTGAGTAGCATAAGAATGGCTGTTTCTACAATACCGCATGCAGAAACTAACTTATTATTGATATCAAAGATAAGAAAAGTGAATAAAAGAGCAATTATAATTGTAGTTTCACATGATATAGATGAATCTAATATTTTGTATAATAAGGGAGCTACTTATGTATTAATGCCCCACTTCCTTGGTGGAAGGTATATCTCAACAATAATAGATAAACATGGACTAAATTTGAATAAATTCATTGAAGAGAAAAAGAAACAAATGAGACACTTAAAAGAAAGGAAAGATATTGGTCATGAACATCCAAAGACAGATGCTGCTAGATATTAAATTTTATACCATGGATATGAATATCTTCTTCATGACATACTGTTAAAAACCATTCCATACTATCGTTTGTTATATAGTAATTATAAACTCCAAATGAAATATTTTCATCTAAAAAGTCTAAAGCTTCTTCTATATCTCTAAACTTTATTACAGAACCATCAAATTTTTCATTCGACCAATTATCTTCAGGAAAAAATAATAATTCATTGATATCTTTATCTTCTAAGAATTTAGATATAAACGCCATATAATCATCTACTTTTATGTTCTTACTCACTTTAAATATCTCATCAAACTTGCTTAATAGCCATTCTCCTCCGAAATACAAGTTTTTCTTAGCTAATTTATCTTCGATTATTTTTTTATTTAATATTTCCATACTAACCCTTTAATTCTATCTTTTTCTTTGAGTTTAGAGCATTGGTTAAACTCTGCCCTAATTTGCTTTTCTTATGAATTTTAATCTCTCCTCTTTTTGAAGATTTGGCTGAGATTAGAAATTGTTCATTGATAAAAATATCAACTTCTTTGTCTTCTTCATTTACATAAAAAACGATGTATTTTCCCGTGTCTTTAATTTCATATCTTACAGTATCTTCTTTTTCTTTACTTTCTTCCAATTCTTTTATATCTATGTGAATCCCTATTCTTGATTCTATTGTATCTATTGTCTGTCCTTGCTTACCAATTATTTTTGCTATCTCATGCTCAGGAACATAAACATTAGCCCTGTCTTCTGAAATAATTTCAACTTTAAAGTTATCAGAATATTTTCTGAATTCATTCTCAACTTGTTTCTTTGCTAATTTTTTTACAGGAGACTCTTTTGAGGGGCCTATAGGAACTACTACTGTTTGTTCTCCATAACTATAAATTTCATATTCTAATTTGTTTGTTAGAAAGTCTTTAACCTCAACTATTGGTCTTGATAAATCTGCTTCTTGCATTCCAGTAGGCACTTTAACTACCATTGCTAATGTCAATACTTTAGCAACAGCACCTTTCTCAATAAACATTACTGTATCTAACACAGATGGAATCATCCCAGTATCTATTCTTGAGATAAATCTCTGGACAGCGTCTATAGGGGATGCTGAGTGCAATACTCCTAGACAATTACTTCCTGCTAATCTCAAATCAATATACAATTTAAAATCAGGAGTGTCTCTAATCTCGTCAAATATTATATTATCTGGCCTTGACAAAAACAAAATATCATGCATTTCTTCCTGGCTGGTAAAATTCTTGCTGTATTGTGTAATTTCATCGCTTAGGATTAAATCCCTTGGAGACTCTACTGTTTTTGTTATTTTTCCCTCTTTGGCATAGGATTCAGCTATTGCCTGGGATATTGTACTTTTTCCGGAGCCGGTTTCTCCTGCTATTATAATTCCTCGAGCTTTTGTTTTTATTCTATCATAAATTTCTTTTGGAAGATTATATTCTTCTAATTTAAGTTGTTTTATAGGACGAACAGCTGTAATCTCCCAGCCGTCTGAAATGGGTGGCTTTGTGATTACAATCCTTATATTTTTATATTGTATTATTGTTGAACCTCTTCTTGAGATTTCAACAAAAGATTTTGGATCCATGTTTGATTTTTCAACAGCTTCTTTTGCTAAATCTGATATCTCTTTTTGGTTTAATTTTTTGTCTCCTACCTCTACTAAAGACCAGTCTCCTGGCTTGCCTTTCTTTGCTTTTGGAATACAATCTTCTTTTAGATGGACACTCATTGTCTCATTATCAAAGAACTTTTCCAATCCAATTTTTTTATAGTCAATCTTTAATTCTATAAATTTTACTTCTAAACCAAGAGCTTTTGCTGTTTCTGATTGTATTCTATCTGCTGTTATTAACGTGGCTCCCTCATTATAGGCTATATCCCTTATTAATGCATCAACCTCTCCGCCCAATTTAGCATATTTTATTTGTATTGGAGTAGGTCTTTGTCCTAAGAAATCCAATTCAATCTTAGATTCTTTCTTTAGCTTTTGTAATTCTTGTATCTCCTCTAATCCCAAATAACCAATCTCTTTTCCAAGATTGGCTTGATGTTCCAATTCAGCTATTACGGCTCTTGGAATTATTATTCTTCCATTTATCTCATTTTCTTTTATAAGCTTTGAAACAGCTTTTTCTATTATTACACTTGTGTCAGTTACGTATGAATCTTCCATTTTTTCGAAAGTTTTTTAAATTAACATTCTCCTACCTTATAGTACTGGGTAACATTAGAATAAGCAACTTTTGTTATCTGGTACAAAGAATTCGAGTTTTTAAAGCTTTCTAAGAGAATTTAATTAAATTTAACGGGTTTCCCTTTTTTCCAAAGTTCAAAAAAGTGTTGTCTCATTATATTAGCAAGATTTTGATTTTCTATCCAGAGATTAATTAGTTTATCAGTAGTTACTCTTAACTGAACATATTTTCTGTCAAATATGCTATAACCGGCACCCTTAATTGGATAATGCCTAATCTTAACTCCTACTTTAGCATATTTTTTTGCTAAAGGTTTAGACTCTTTATCGATAGTGCCTAAAAAATAAAATTTTACTCCTCGTTTAATTGCTTCCTTAACAGCTTTTACATTTTCTGGTTTGACAACCCACACATCAATATAGCCTATGGATTCTTCATTCAAATCTTTTAATGTATCAACTATTTTATTTACCATTGCGTCAACACCCTCCATTATCCAGAATGTCTCTTCATAAGAATTATTAGGACCTAAGTTTTCAGATAATACGTCTAAACTTTTATCAACAGTATCCAAATGTTTTTTCTTCTGATCAACCCTTTCTTTAAGAACTTGTTTTATATTAACTAGATTGTATCTTTTAGGCTTGGATGGAAGTAATTGCACTATTCCTCTTCTTTTAAAAATATCAAGAATTTCATAGATTTTATTTTTTGGAACATTAGAATCCTTTCCAATTTCACTTACACTAGCAGTTTTTAACTTAGCTAAGGACAGCAATATTTTTGATTCATACAGATTAAATCCACATTCCATTAATGATTCTGTTGGTTTCATATTTAGTACTGATAGTAGTCCTAAATGTTTATAAATATTTTTCACCACTTTTTGGATATGAAAAATATATATGAAAGCCATACAATTGCAGAAGAGGAAAGAGTTCCTTCAATGAGAATAGCCGTGACTGGAGCATGTAATCTTAAATGTCAGTACTGTCCTATTGATGGTGATAATTATGTTCTGCATGTAAGGAAATTTCTAAGTAATGAAGATTTCTCTAGAGTAGCTACAAATGCTTATGAAGTAGGAATTAGGCATTTTAGTATAACTGGGGGAGAGCCATTAGCAGTACCAAAAACAACATTTGAAGTTGCGGAAACTGTTAGAAAATTTCCAAATTTAGGTTATCTTAGATTAAATACGAATGGTATTGCGTTAAAACAACATGCTGATAGAATCCAAGATGTGGGTTTTCATAAGATAAAAGTTAGTCTTGATAGTTTGAGAACAGGAAAATATGAAAATCCCAGTCAAAGGAGTAATTCTCAAATAAAATTATCAAATGTATTAGAAGGTATTGACGAGATGCTAAATAGAGGCATAACTACTAGAGTTAATATGGTTGTTGGCAAATATAATATAAATGAAGTTCAAGAGATGATTGAATTTTGTACTGAAAAAAACCTTGAATTAAAATTATTTGATATTACATTCTATAGGGATGCACTTTCCCATAATAATAATTTTTGGAATGAGAATTATATCTCTCTCAATCCTTTATGTGAAGAACTAGAAGAAAGATTTGGTTCTCCTAGAATAGTGTATGCTGTTGGTGGATTTGGTAATCCCATGCCTATTTTTAAACCGAATTCTTCATCTCCAATTAGGGTTAGAACAAGCGAAAAAACTGCAAGATATAGGAAAGAATGTGAAGAATGTTTAGATTATATGTGTCAAGATGGTTTTTGTAATATCACTCTTACTACTAATGGTAATTTAAAACTTTGTAGACCCGAAGGACTGGATTTTGACTTGAGATTAGTTAATGGAAATGGAGATTTACTTTCGGATAAAGACATAAAAATCAAGTTAATCAGAGCTATAGAACTTTTTAGAGAGACTCAAACAAAAGAAAGGAGTCTTGATGAGATGGTTAAATCATGGAGACATTCTAAAACTAGTTCAACACCATTCAATATTAGAATTTTCTAACAAAAGTCAAAAAGGCAGTATGTTGTAAAGAAGATTTTGGACGAGTTCTTTGTCCCTCTACAATCCATTCTCTTTCAATTAATTCAACAGTTTTAATTACTAAAAAATCATATCTCCTTATCTCATCCATAAATTCAACTACTTGGGTAATGCTTGGAAGATATGATACTAAGAATGCTCCCTGCTTCAATGAATTATAACAATTTTGAACTGCTTTCCATGGCATAGGCAAATCCAGAATAATCAAATCTAATTCTTTCTCATCTATTCCTTCATAAATATCCTTATTTTTTATCTCTACATTATAAATATTCAGAAATTCAAGATTTTTCTTTGCCAGATTTATTGTATCTTTGTTTTTCTCATAGCTATAAACTTTTTTTACGTTTCTAGCCAAAAAAGAAGTTAGTTTTCCAGATCCAGTTCCTGCTTCAAGAACAATGGAATCTTTATCTATTGAAGTATAGGTCAATATTATTGCTATATCCTTTTCCATCATTGCTTGAGGGTCTCTTTTTATCTTTTCAATCTTGTCTATAAATAGGGCTGGAGCAACAAATAATTCCTTTCCAGAATGGGCTTTTACTGTTTTTACTGCTTTCTTCAGATCTTCTTCTTTTATTACTCCAGATTCTGTATGAAGATCTCCCTCATTCCAGTAATACTTTTTATCATTTCTTATTAATATTTTTTTCATCTTTGATAAATCTATAGCCATATCCTGCTTCTAATGATTCTATCTTATCTGGCTGTTTTGTTATATGATACAATTGTTTTAAGTTTTCATATGCTGCTCTATTCATGGAATCTAATTCTAAAGCATTTGTTAAATAACCTTCTGCTTTTTCATAATCATCAAAATCCATTAATACTATCCCAATCTCACCCAAAAGATGTGATGATTTTTGGTCCTTCTCCAGAATGTCTTCATAACTTTTTAAGATGGTATTTTTAATCTTAATCTTACTGTCATTATCTAATTTGCTATTATCAATTACTTTTAGAAATCTTAGATGATTCAGTCTTGCTTTTACATAATCAAAATATAAATCTGATTTTTCGGTTCTTAGATCCTTTATAACTATAAATCCCATTGTTTCAATTTTATCTATGGCCTGAGCAGCCTGCGAATTAAACAATAATCCAAATCCCACTAATACATTACCAATCATTCTTTCTAGTTTTGACATTTTAGTGTGGGAGACAGGACTCGAACCTGCGTAGGCACTAAGCCAATAGCTCTTGAGGCTATCCCGTTTGACCACTCCGGCACTCCCACATATCAATAATTCATTATTTTTGGCTTTTAAATCTTACTTAGAACAAAACTATAATAAAAATTATCCAGTTTATCAGATTAGCAGCCAAACAATATTCACAAAACTCCTTTAATTTGAATATTTGTATAAAGGTTAAATAAACTGAGGAAAAGGCTGAAATCCCAGCTATAATCAATATACCATGATTTACAACATTTAATGTTGAGAAGAATGGGCTTCTTAACATCATTATTGAGATTATTATCAATAATGCATAATAAATCATCCCTATAATCTCATTTTCAATCCCAAATGTAGTTGAATACTTACTTCTCACTACTTTATTGCAGTCCTGGCCGATTATACATGACAATTTTTTATTGTTGACTTTATTGTACCATATATAAAAAGACAGTGAAAATCCGATTAATGATAATATTATTATAATATACTCGTTCATAATTTTATTTTATAATCATTATTTATAAATTTAATTCTTGATAGACTTTAAATATATAAAATGCTATGAAAATATTTATGGCATCCAAGATCAAGGGATTGAAAGAAAGATTCTTTTTATGGATAAAAGAGAATAGAACATTATTCATCTCAATAATAGCCGTAGTTGTAATATTATTAATACTTTTCGGGGCTAAGATATTTTTATATGTTAATTTTATCCTGGGGAATGATATAATAATAAAACTTGAATCCAGCAAAGAAAATATTTTTCTGGAGAAGGGACAAAAAGAAAATATAACCTTTGAATCTAGTGTAACAACAAATCCCTTTTGCAGTGCATTATGTGAATCAAAATTTATAGAGATAAGCAATGGTTTAATTCTAAGTAATCATAATTTTACATTAACTCCGGCAAATCCCTTAGTGGAGGAATTTGAGATACAGATAGATAAATCTGGAAGGGGACAGAAATTATATCTTTATAGCATTGAATGCAGGAGCGTAAATACAATATTTTGTCATACAGATGAGGAAGGATCAACCTCAAGAGATGTTCTTGTAACTGTGGATTATTCTTTAAGCAAGGAAGAAAAAGAGATAGAGGATTACCTCATAAATAACTTCAATTCCACAAAAATCAAATTAGAAGAGATAATATCAAGAGTCGAATATATGGAAAATTTAAGGGATGAATTGGAAAATAGAATTTTGATTGAGAATATAGAAAATATTACTAAAATTAAACAATTAATTTTAGATTCTGAGTCTAAAATAATAAATTTACAAAATGTTATGAATGATAACAATTATCAAATATCTAAAGAAGAATTTGATGAGATAAACAAAAATACAGATGTAGCTGATGATGAATCATTTGATATATTTTTATACTTATCAGATGTAGTCCTCTCTTATAATAATATTATTGATAATTTAGTTAACTTAAGAAATAGTATAAACCATTATATTGATTTACAATCATTAAATGAGACACAAGATTCAGATTTGAATTATATTATAAACAATTTTAATATTGTTTCCAGAACAATCAATAATGAAACAAGTATAACAGAGATAAACTCAATAGTCAACAATTTGTCAGAAGAATCACAAATAATCTTTAATAGATTTGATAAGGAGCTTGATAATCAAACTAATAATCAGTTTAATTCCAGCTTTATTAATGTAGAGGAATTAAACATGAGAAAAATATTAGTAGATCTATCTAATAAAACAATTGATGCTAAATTAGAAGAGCCTTTACCATTATGCTGTGCTTATAACAATTGTGAAAGCTGCTGTATAACTAATGAATGTATAAACAATGAAGATTATTATCCTGTTGTATTTATTCATGGCCACGCAATAAACCAAGACCTGGCTGCTGATTATAGCTTGGATGCTTTCAACAAAATACAAAAAAGATTAGCTAATGATGGTTATATAAATGCTGGTTCAATTTCATTATATAATATAGATGACACCAAGCCAGGTGTATGGGGCTTAATAAGAGCTCCAGTAAGCATTAAAGCAAGTTACTATCTTGATGTTTTTAGGGAGCCGGAAAATTATGTTGTAGTCCAGGTAAAGAGTGAGAATATCGAGACTTATTCTATAAGATTAAGGGAGATAATAGATAATATAAAAATTAAAACTGGAAAGCCAAAAGTCAATATTATAACACATAGCATGGGGGGATTAGTTGTAAGAAGATATCTACAGTTATTTGGTTCTGATGATGTTAACAAACTAATCATGATTGGCTCTCCAAATAAAGGAATAACAGGGGATGCTGCAGATTATTGCTCATTAATCGGCGGAGAACTTGAATGCAGGGATATGAATTCAAACAGCTTATTCATAAATAAGCTCAATACAAGAAAAACTCCAGAAATAGATACATACAATATTATCGGAACAGGATGCTTGATGGATGGAGAGGATGGGGATGGGGTGGTTTTATCAGAAAATGCGGAATTAGAGAATGCTAAGAATTTTTTCATTGATGGAAATTGCCAGGGTTTAGAGACATTGCATGTAAAAATGTTAGATATAAACAGATATCCCAAAGTTTATGATATAATTAAAAATTCTTTAATGGAATAATTTTGTCTTCTAAGTAATTGATTAATTAACCAAAAGTATTAAAAAACTTGGATTAGAGATAATATCGTAGGCTAGGTCGGGTAGTTAGCCGTTACTTGTAACCACAAATCGGCTTCATGGTGGGACCGAAATCCAGGGAAAGGTATGGCTAAGGTTATTAGTCTTGGTCTGGACGTTGAGACTCTGTCCTGTTTGGTTTATGTATTTGTGAACCGTGTCAGGTTAGGAATAAAGCAGCACTAAGCAAATATATCGGCGCTTATAGGGTAGCGGGGTTGAGAAAGGATCAAGGTAGCTAATAATTTTAGTTTATATCGATCCCTGGATGTGCCTACTTTTCTTTAAACAAATTCTTATCCAAATCATTCAGAATTTCACCCATATTCTGTATAACTAATCCATAAAGCTTCTTAATTATCAACTCATAAATAGACTCTTTTAATGGACCAGAGCAATAATTTATGACATCACCCATTTGGTTTATTGTTATATTGCTCAATCTCTCACTAGGAATTCTGCATTCCATGGATTTTCCCTCAAACATATCAATTAATTCAATCGGAGTTCCAATCCCCATTCTATCCAATTCAATATCAATCAAACAAGAATCTCCCTTGTAGCCATTTATTGTGTATCTGAATACATTATTGTCTACTATGCCTGTAAATTTTGTAGGTTCACAGTTAACTGCCTGCTCATTAAAGCATTCTATTGTTGAGCATTCCTTTTTTATTATATTCGAGAAAAATAATAACCATACAGCAATTATTACAACCAATAATATAATAATTACGTTCTTCGCAGAAATATTTTTTACCCCTCTTTTTGCAAATTCCATATTTAAAAATAAAAAAATTTAAACTATATTAATATTTTGTTATAAGTCATTACTCACTAAAATGTCTGCCCTTGTGTCATTTGGCCTGACTCTTGAGTCCATTCCAACCAAATATTTTACATTTGCTCTATCTGCTATATTTGTTATATCTCTATTGATAGTTCCATCAAATACTACAGCAAATACTGAATTTAATGATTTTATTGTTGGTATTAACTCAGAAGTTGGCACCTTTCCAAGGATGTTCATCTCCTCATCTAGGATATAAGCCCCTCTTGTCCCTATTAGATCATCCAACATTCTCTTGAAATTCTGCTTCTGTTGGGGAGATAAAACAACATTTGATAATATTCTTTGCGGTGACTGTACTTTTACCTCTTTAATATTATTTTGTTTTTCAAGAGGCATTTGCATTTGCTGTGACTCGATATTAATCTGTTCAACAGTAATCCTTGCCCTTAATGCCTTATGGATTTCTTTCTTTGTTATCTCTTCTACTTCCTTTCCATCTGGGGCTTTAGACACATAATCAATTTCTGTTACATTTGCTAATCCCTTTACAATTAAGTCTCCGCCCCTGTCCCCATCAACAAATACTGTTAATACTTTTCTCTTTCCAAGCTCAATTATTGTGTCTGTTGTAGAAGTTCCATTTAATCCAATAACATTCTTTATTCCATGTTTTAATAGATTGAGGACATCTGCCCTTCCCTCTACAACTATAACATCTTCTGATTCATCTATTGCAGGACCAGCCGGCAATCTATCCTTGCCATATTCTGTTATCTCCATCATTCTTACAGATTGGGCTACTTCATCTGTTATCTCTTGAGAATCTGGCAATACAGAGTCTGTCAACACTTTCAATAGTTCCTTTGCTCTTTCGATAACAAAGTTCCTTTTGGATACCCTAACATCCTCAATCTTTTCTATCTTTACTCTTGCATTACATGGGCCTATTCTCTGTATTGTTTCCAGAGATGCTGCTATAATTGCAGTCTCTGCCTTATCTAAAGAAGAAGGAATAATTATTGTTCCGAATGTTTTTCCAGCTCTTGTCTCGGATTTTACTTCAATTCTTCCTATTCTACCTGATCTTTGTAATTCTCTTAGCTCTAGGTCTGATCCAAGTAATCCTTCTGTCTGTCCAAATATTGCTCCTATGACATCAGGACGGTCTACAACCCCCTCTATTTGGATTTGAGTATGAACTATATATTTTGCTGATACAGGACTTATTTTTGCCATTTAAATCAACTCCTATCATATTTTATACATCCTTAAAGAACAAGATACTAAACTTAAGTATAAATAATATTATTACTTTCTTTCCATTATATTTGTAATATCGACCTCAAAATGAAAAATGATTATTTTAATATCCTTGTTCTTTGATTAATGATTATTGCCCGGTTCACTAACTCCCAAGCTCATCGCCTTGGCTATTGCCGCACTCCATTGAGTATTCTCAATGCCGGGCTTAGTTTTTGGGAGTAAAAGATATTTATATACTTTTGGCTTTTTTTAGTAATATTTAATAAACAAAAGATTTATAAATAACTTATACTACTAAATAGTAATAAATAATGTAAAGAGATAAAAATGGCAGAAGAAAAAAAAGAAAAACAAGTAACAATTGAAGATATTCTTAGACACGCAAACCTTCATGTAGGGTATGTTGAATTTAATGGAAAGAATAAAGAGGATAAAAAATATAAAAATCAAGAAATAGGCACAAGATACGCCTCTAAAGGTTTAGAGAATTATATTAAAGGATTTTCTGAGGAAATTAAGAAAGAAGTTATACCTTGGATGGTTGGATTAGGACAGCAAATAGCTGCTAATGGAGGAATTCTTCCAGGATATGCACAAAAGGCATTAGAGCAATACCACGAGAATTCATTTGAATTATATACAAGAGCAAAAGTTAAGGATATAGTAGAGGCAGTTGGAAAGGCTGGATATAAAGGACATATTCCGGATGTTGTTAAGAATATGGAAATGACTTATGGAGATTTAGTAAAAAAAGCAAGTGAATTACAGAAAAAAGAAAATCCAACAGAAGAAGAAAATAAGATAGTCTTAGCTGGAATAACAATGCAAAATATAACAGAGAGAATGTATGATCACATCAAATTAAAAATTGATGATGATTTTACAAGTGATGGATTGAAAGCAACTGAAGAGGCATTATTGCCTAAGAAAGAAGAGAAGAAATAATTCTTTTATTCTTCTAAATTTTTAACCAAAGCAGCCATCTCTCCAACAAACTTATCTGCTTTATCTCTGAATTCTTGGATTTCTTTTCCATCCAGATCAGCAACCTCTCCATGGCTTACATAATGGGCTAAAGCATAGACTTCTTTATACCAATCCACATATTTCTGTTTCAGCATTCCTTTCTTTACAAAATGCTGCTTTAACATAATATCAATATGCTCTGGAGAAGGGGGAGCAACATTGGCTGACATTAAAGCTGCATGTGCAGAATCTACCATTGCCCAGTATACTGATTCCATTGATGATAATATATTGAATTTTGCTCTTGCTAAATGCATTGGAGCCCTGTTTAGTGCATTATAAATTGCTTCAGGGGTTGGCCTTATCCTTCCTTTTGATAATAAAACTTTTAATGGATTAAAAAAGCCCCCAAAATCAATTAATGGAATTCCATATCTTATCACATTTATTACAACAGGCTCTCCTGTTATCATCTGATTCCAGAATGCTGATAATGTTACAGTATTAACATGAAGCTTTTTTGGATATTTTAATGATGCAACTAAAATGCCCATCTCTTGTCTATACCAAGCAACTAATTCTTCATCCCATTGGATTGAGCAGTCATCGACAATAACAATAATATCAATATCAGATTTTTCTTCTGCTAAATGTTTTGCTGAAGAGCCGAAAAGAACTATTGACTTTATTACTTTGTTAAATTTTTGATAAGCTTTTACAGCAAAGTCATAAGAAATATCAATCCTTTGCTTGTTATATTTTTGTTCCATACTCACCCCTTATTTTAAATAAAATATTCTCTGTTTTATAAATATTACTTACTGGTTTGGTGTTCCTGTAAATCTGGATCTATCTCCACCAACTTGTCCGCCAAGTTCTTTTGGCAATGTTGAGAATCCTCCACCATACAAATCTTTGAAGTGCATTTCTGGAAGAATATCCCCAAATCCATATTTATAGACCCCTTCTGTATCCCTCATATATTTCCATCTTGGCTCTGATTCCATTGGATATAATGGCGTATCTAGATTACCCATGGCTTCTACAATGGGATCTGTCTTGAAGTGTTGCCACCAGCCCCCGCCCTCATGAACTAATCTTCCTTTTTCTATCTTGAAACCCTTTTTTTGTAGCTCTTTTAATTGTCCTTCAATTGGGACATTTCCCATTCCTGCTGGCAAATGCACATCATTAAATCCAAAATTGTCCGTAAGATGGACTTGTTTTACTAATGGAGCAATTTTCTTTGCTTCCTGAACTATCTCTTGTTCTGTAAATCCTTGCTTTCTCAACATATTGATATGTCCAACATCCCATGTGACCCCAATGTGTTTAGATGCTACTTTTTTAGCTTCATCAATTGAGATATTTTTTTCTTTTGATAATTTTTCAGCAAATAGTTTTCTGCTTTTCTCTATTGTCTCTCTTAACTCATCTGCTCTAGACAATGTCCATTCCGGAAAGATATTCTCAATAACTGTAGTTGGAGAATTACTTCCATATTTTTTGTAGACTTCAAATGTTGCATCTGCTACAGTCTGTGCTGTTTTTTCTTTAGAGAAATCATCTGTTGATTTCCAGACCTCTGGAATTGGTAATCTTGAGAGTGTCGATACTACTCTATCATAAATCCTTTTTTCCTCTTCATCAACCTCTTTCCATTTCTTTGCAATTACCTCTCTTGGGTATCTTCCGCTATCTATCATCTTCCTTAATTCATTATTTATATGATTTAGATTATTAGTCTCTCTATCAAACATTTCTTTTGCTGATTTTTGTTCATCATTTAAGGCTCTTGGGGAATATTTTTTTACTTTATCATTTATATCAATCAATTGAGTCCCAATATTCCTTTCAATCTCATCTATATGCGATTGTAATGAATTAATCCTGCTTTGTATCATACTAAACTCTTCCTTTTGTTGGTCAGACAAATGAAGTCCTTTTTCTATTCTATCCCTTATTGGCCCAATGCCTGCTTGCTGATTAATCAATCTTTCTTGTATCTCTGCTTTTTCTTTTTGTAAAGTAAATAATTGTAGATTTCCCCTCTCCCATTCTGTTAAGTTTAATGACTTTCTTCTTCTCTCAGGAGTCCATATTTCATCCCCTCCACCAAAACCTTTTCTTACATCATATCTTAATTGTTGTAGTTGTCCAGTTTCTTGGTTGACTATTCCCATTGTATCTTCAATCTTCATATTATTTTTGATGGCCCTTTCAGCTTCTTTTTTATCTACAAATTTATTCAAGTCTTCTTTTTTAATCTCTCTCCATGTTTTTCCATGAACCCCCCCAGAAGCATGAAAGTTAACTGGAATGTTTCCTTTTGGATCCAATAAATGTCCTTTCTCTAAGGCATCTTCAAATTGTCTTTGGACTTCTAATCTCTTTTGTTCGCTCCATCCTTCCCTTGAGAATCCTGCTGGATCCATATCTTGTACAGGAGCATGCAGATCAACCTCAGCTCCAGTTAATTTTGTCAATCTTCCTATTTCAGTAAAATGCTCTTTAGGAATACTTTGGAATATTTCTGGACTAATTTGAGAAATGTCTATTCCCATAACTCCAGCATTTAATTTCTGGGTAGCTTCAGCTATCTGATTTGCTGTCTGTGGATTTGTTGTAGAAGCAAATGATCCACTTGGAATATAATACTTAGAGTCCATTGCTCCCTTATATTTGTCAAAAAACATGTCTACCATATTATGAGATTATCTCCCTCTTTGTTGTATAAATTTTTTCCTTTTTCTCTTCTTTCTTTTCTCCTATCTTATCATGAGAGTATTTGGGTTCATAAAGTTTCTCAGGATGATATTTTAAGTCGACTTTATCTTGTTCATCCCTTGTATTTAGGGGGCTTAATTGGGAAGTTATTGGATCATAATCTATTGTTTCCCTTCTTGGAGCAGGAGATTCTGATGCAGTATCTTCCAATGAATCATTTCTTGAGATGAATCTTTGCTGTTCTACTTGTTCTGTTTTATTTTCTTCCTCGCTTAATATTGTTGGTCTTGTATTAATAACCTCTGCAGTTTCAACTAAATCATCTATTGTTTCTTCTTTTTCTTGCTTCTTCTTGTTATTTTTCTCTTCTTCTGACATTAAATATTAAAGAATTTATAACTTATAAATATTGTTAGTAGTTAGGGTTATAAACTTGTTGCATAATCTATTTTTATATGACTATAGAGTTTACAACTGACAAAATAAAAAATCTCACTGATTTGTATATACACTCTTTAGAGGCTAAAATAGCAATTAATTATTTTATTCTTTCATCTGCAATTGAAAATAAAGACTTAGCTGTCGTAGAATCTAAAAAACTAGAACAATCTAAATTATTTTTAGATCTATCTAAACTTTATTTGGCACATGCCGCTTTATTCGTATTAGATGAAAATGAATATACTCTAATAATATATAATGCTATAACTTTAAATCCAGATCTCTCTTTAGATCAAAGAGAAGTTGTCTTTCCTTATAATTATAAATTTATAGATGGAGATTCATATAGGATAATAACACCGTTTTTTAGATATGATAAAAAATTATTTCATTCTACTAAGGAATTAATTAAATGCCTTAAGAATTTAATTAATCATCCCGAGGCATTTGAAGATGGAATTAAAGTAGAAAATTTAACTTATGAAAATGAGATAAAACTGGAAAGACTGATATGACTAAATATTTACCAGCTTAACATTCCATGAGCTTTTTTATAAACATCATATAAAGTAAATGCACTCCCGGCTGCTGTTCCAGCAGCTTTTTTCTTCATTTCTGATTCTATAAATTCATCTGACAGTTCAATCTTTAATAAATCCCTGAATATATCAATAGTATCCTTAATCGGGACAATCAAATCCTTTGTAGCTTGATAAATAGATTTTACTATCGGGGTAGTTTTCTCTTTTTTTTCTTCCCTTTTTTCATCTCTTATAAATTCCTGTAAATCATCATGTATCTCCCTTAGTGCAGTTCCTGCTATCTCATCAACTAATTCTAATCCCTCGAATAATTCCTGCTCCTTTAAATATTTTAAATCATCTTCCTTAAAAACATAAGACCTTATTCTTGCTTCAGACCTTCCACCCTGGGTGTACTGAACCCCTGTTTGGGCTTGTCTTACACCATAAGGAACACTTCTGAACATTATTTCCACTTCAACACATGCATAATACTTTGCATTTGACTCTGCTCTTTCAGGAAGCTCTCTCGAGTCTATCATATCTTGTATATTTATCAATTTCTTTCCGAACATTGATAAATGAATTTCCATATTGTTGAATACAGAAATTATATGCGGACTTTTAAAATCCTTCATCCCAAGTTTTTGGGCTGCTATCAAATATGGCTTAGTCCAGTCAGCATATAGTTTTAATGATGCTACCTGTGATTTTAGATAAGATCTTTCTATATTGAATCTTTTTCTTAATTCCCTTTCAGAATATTCTTCCCATTTTTGATATTCTTCTAATCTAGGAATTAATATTCTCTTGACTCTGTCATTCAAATCCATCGAATTAACTTGTTTTGTACTATCTGCATATAAGAAAGCATCCCTTATTGTGACAAAGTTAAGCTGTTGTGACAATGAATGTATTGCTCCTCTCCCTCTTTTTATGTCCACATTATCAAGCCAAACTTGTTTTAATCCAAGCTTGGCTGCTTTTTTCTTATCTGGATCTTGAGATTTTAATTCATCATAAGTCTCTAATCTAATCTTGAACTCTTTTAGATCATAAATAAGATTTATCATGCTTCTCACAACAGTATTGATTGTTCCAAGCATCTTCATTGCTTGCTCCTGCATCCTTGTTGCCCTTGAGCCTAGGTCTCCGTAAAAAGCTGAACCAACTGAAGCTTCAAAATCTTCTTTTGTCTTGTCGACTTCAAATCCTAATCCTGCGGGTGGTCTGTTCCTTAAGAAATCTAGTATCCAAAAATATACTGGCTCTAATCCTTCTGAGATTGAATCATAACCAAGAAAATATTCTACACCCTTTCCTTTGTTTTTTATCTCTGATATAAGGATTTCTCTCACTTGCCTTTTCTTATTTATATCTTTTATCTTATCAACAGCTTTTTTAAGAAAATCAACTGGATCTGATCTATCATATGCTTCTTTTTTTATCTCATCTACGGACATGTCTTCTACTTTCTCAACTTTTTTTCCTGCTGGAGAAAACAATTCTGTAAATAGATTATTAGCCATTTCATTATTAGAATCTTATATCTTATAAAGGTTTTTTTAAATTAAGAAAGATTTATTAATTTAGGACATAACTTTATTATTATGATAAAGAGGGGACAGCATTGGATAATGTCCAGCAGTGGAATCAGGATACAGAGAAGAGGAATATATGATCTTAAAGATTTGATAAAGTCAATACAAAGATATGTTGAAGACAGAAATTATATCTTCCAATTAACTGAAACACAGAGCAAAACCAAGGATAAAGGTTATGAAGTTATGATTGGAATGAAGTCTGACAGGGATGTTGATGGCTATGTAAGATTCCATATTGATGTTTTTCTTTTTATAATAGAGATGGAGAAGGTAAAAATAAAGAACAGAACTCTTGATAAGGGATTTATAGACATTAATTTTAAGGCTTATTTATATTTAGACTATAAAAACAGGTGGAACAGAAATTTTATGGCAAGATTCTTTAATTTAATTTACAATAATTATATAATTAAAGATAAAATAAAAGGAGAGTATGAAGCCAAGTTATATGTAGATTTGATAGGATTGCATAATAATGTAAAAGAGATAATGGGACTTTATCTTCATAATTATGGACAATAAAGAGAGGTTAGTTTATGATTAGGAGAATTACTGTAGCACCATCAATTAGGATAAGGCATATTGGGATTTTAGATACATCTGAATTCTATAGGTGGGTAAAAAGATGGCTTGAATTTAATGGTTATTGGAGAGACACTAATGAAAAGCAGTATATAGAAACAATACTTCCGGGAGGAGCAAAGAAAATAGAGTTTACATGGGACTGCAGGAAGAATAAAAGCACAGACGTTATCTATGTGATAACTATGACTTTTATATTTGTTGGACTAAGAGATGTCGAGATACAAAAGGATGATAAAAAAATAAAGCTGCAGAGGGCAGATTTTGATATAAGGATGAGCGCAGCATTGGAGAGGACAGGGAAACAGAGCTATTTCATGGAAATTTATGAAAGATTTATCATAAAAAAGAGGATTGAGGAGTATAAAGTTGATTTATATGATAAGTTTTATGGTTTAGTAGAGGAGATAAAGGAGTTTCTTAATGTTTATACATAGCGAAATAATTAAAAATAAACCAAACATTGCAATATCATGTCAGAGATAGATTATGTAATTCCAGCATTGAGGATAGAGCAAAAAGCAATCTTCAATTTTGCTGATCTGTATAAGTTATTAAAATCTTGGTTTGATCTGCATAACTATGATTTCTATGAAAAAGAATATATTGATAGTATGAAAGAAGGTGGAGAAAAAAGCGATTCTATAAAATGGGAAGCAGAAAGAAAAGTTGATGATTATACAAAATTCCATATAGAAGTAAGACTAAAATTGAATGATGTTGAGGATGTACAGCTAAAAGATTGTATAGCCTGCAGAGGGGTTTGTAGCATAAAATTTGAGTCTTTTCTCGAAAAAGATTATGAAGACAGGTGGGAGAAGAATTTTTTTCTTAAATTTGTGAGGGCAGTATACGATCATTATGTTCTAAGTACAAAGATAGAGAAATATTCTGCGGAATTAAGGGCAGAGACATATGATGTATTTAACCAAGCGAAGGCTTTCTTAAATTTAAGGAGTACAAAATAATGTGGCCTTTCAGTCTATTCAGAAAAAAAGAAGAGCCAAAGATAGAAGACAAGTTCTATGGGAAATCAAGCTATGATGAAAGAGACATTGAGATTGTTTTAAGTAAGCTCGATCTGATAAACGCTAGGCTAGAGAACCTGAATGCAAGAATTGAAAGGATTGAAGAATCAATAAAGAAAGTTATATGAGACCTTGGATAATTGTCATAATAACTGTCATAATTGACCAATTGACTAAATTCTATTCTAAATCATTTGATTTTAGCTTTGGACTTTTCAGATTGAATTATGTTGAGAATACGGGAGCAGCATTTGGTATATTAAAAGGATATAATTTGTTATTAATCTTAATTTCAATCGTTGTCTTAGTAATTATTTCTTATTATCTGTTTGTTATAAAAAATAATTATACTGTTTACGGATTAAGTTTTATCCTCAGTGGAACAATCGGGAACTTAATAGATAGAATTCTCTTTGGATATGTAAGAGATTTTATTGATTTTGGCTTTTGGCCTGCATTTAATATAGCTGATAGTTTTATAACAATTGGCGGGATTATATTATTATATCTGTTAATTAAAGATGAGATATAAACATTAGTTTTATAAATTAACTATTTTCTAATCATGTATGGTTATTGAAGGTGTAGAGATAAGAGTTATAACCCCTAATTATACTGGTAGTGGAAAATTTTTGTTTAACCTATACAATGAAATTGATGGATTTAAGTACAAACCACCAGTAGACTTACTTTTAGTTGATTATTCACATGGTAGTCGTGGCGGAAATCATTTTCATAAAGGAAAAAATCCAAATAAAAATCCAGAGCGTTGGATAGTGGTAGCAGGAACATTAGAATTAATTGCAGTTAACTGGCTCGGTCAGAAAATGAATGAAATTATAAAAGCAGAAAAAAATGCAAAACCTTTAGTTTCTATAAAATCCGATGTCTATCATATAAATGTTCCGAGACAGTCCGGACTAGTAATAGCTGAATTTATCATGGAGCCATTCGATCCGAATGATGATACTTATTATGGAGAAAAAGCATTTTATGAGTATACAAGTGAAAAATATGGAAAGGGCATCCATGTTGGAATTTGATGAGATATACAGAATCCTATTAAAAGAGAATGGTCCAAGAAAATGGTGGCCTACAAAAACATCCAACAAAAAATTTGAGATTTCAATCGGAGCAATATTAACTCAGAACACTAATTGGAGCAATGTCGAGAAAGCTCTTGACAATCTGATAAAGCATAATTTGTTATCTCAGGAAGAAATTAGAAAGATAGATGCTAAAAAATTAGCGATGATAATCAAAAGTTCCGGTTATCATAATCAAAAAGCGAAGAAGCTAAAGGAATTTATCAAATTTCTTGATTCAAAAAAACAAATTAACAGGGAAAATTTGCTTAATGTCTGGGGAATCGGAAAAGAGACAGCAGACTCAATATTGTTATATTCTTATAATCAGCCGATATTTGTTATAGATGCATATACAAAAAGAATATTTAATAGATTAGGATTTAAAGAACAAAGTTATGATGAATTACAAAATCTATTTATGAACAATTTGAAAAAAGATGCTGATTTATTTAAGGAATATCACGCATTGATTGTTATGCACGGAAAAACCGTATGCAAAACAAAACCATTATGCAGCGGTTGTTGCTTGAATAATGGATGTAATTTTTCAAAATCTACTTCTTGATTCTCCTGTCTTTTGGTATCATATTTTCTATTTTTCCTTCCCTATAAAATCCTGAGCCAAAATAATCATTATTATTTTTTATTATGACATAACCATTGAATCTTTCATCTGTTAAAATATCATAACCCTTTACCCAATTTTTTACTTCATCATTATTAACTTCCAATATATTCTTCTTTGCAAGTGGCCCGATTAATTGAGATCCCTCTATGCTTAACCTTATTCCGTTTGGATATAATTTTGCAAAATACATTCCAATAGAATTTATTCTTATATTCTCTGTATCAATTTTACTGAAGTCTTTGCTTAACAAATAAACTTTATCATCTTTATTCTTCATGAAAACATAATCTAGTTTTATTTCTGATGTTCCATAATAATTTTTCATTAATTCTATTATTTTTTTCTTTTCCTTATTATTCAATATTTTTAATGAAGTCATTATGATTCCTCTTTAAACAAATACAATGGGAGATAAGATCTCTTGTAATAGTTGTAAAATTCTATAAGATTATATCTCTCGATAACATCCTTAAATTCCTCCCTCATCTGCATTATGATGTTTCTTATCTCATTTTTGTCTAATGCTTCTATATCAACTTCCATATCCCAATCCCCTACAGTCTTGTTAGATTGAACTACCTCTTTTGTTTTTAACAGATGATCCATAAGCTCGTCTTCCCTTATTATGCTTATATTATGCAACTTTAGGAATAATCTGCTCTTGTTTATTTCTAATTTATTTGTGTTTACTATGTGCTTGAATCCTTTTATGATATTTCTTTTTGTCAATATGTTAAATATAGATCTTGTTGTCTTTATGTTTAATCCGGATTTATTTGCAAGATCAACAAACCTCATTGTTGGGTTTATCAGCAAATTTTTCATCACAGCCATTTCCTTTACATTGAATTTTTCTATATCTCTGTCTCCTCCGATTATCCTTTCTGATTTTATATTATACTGATTTATGTTATTTTGCAGATAATTTCTTGGATACATATGAGTTACTATGTTCAACACTACTTTATATTCATTAAGTACTGGAGTCAATGTTGTTATCTTTTTCAGCTCTTTATTGAATCTTGAGGAGTTAGGACATGCAAATTCTATAACAATATCATATTCCCCTATTAAATCATATATTGAGACTATGTATGGGTTATTATAAAGCCCATTAATTATCTTTGTTTTATCTTGTTCACTAATATACCCTGCTTTGAAGTATACCCTAAATAATATTAACCCAAAATAAGAATAGTCAAAGATGCAGAATGGAGCCCCTATAAAATTATCCCTTTTCAAGCTAGAAATTGAATATCTGAGCCTTTGGGGGCTTTTTTTTAGATAACGGGAGAGCTCCTTTAGGCTTATCCTTGCATTTTCTGAGCATAGGTAGATAAGGTTATAATCACTTTTTATCATTAATTTTATAATATTTTTTATAAATTAATAAATATTTCTATATTTTTGGAATAAAGTAAAAAATAGCCATAAACACCTATATATAGAGAACTTTATTATAATTATATATGGAATCAGATAGAAAAATCATTACATTCAATGCTTTATTAGGCATACAATTTGGATATAATCTAATAAATTGGTTACCTAATGCCAAAGAAACTAGAAAAGGATTACAACCTAAATATGGAAAGGAATTGATAGAAGGTAGAAGTGAGAATAAACCATACATTAAAGGAATATTAGTTTTTGAAGATGGAAGGGATTTAGTTGGAAAATTAAGAGAACTTAATATACTTACTATGGATCAGAAAGAGGATCCAGCATTCTTTCCACTCGAGAGGCATTATAGAAAAGGTAGAATTTTAACACCAGAAGAGGTTTTTGTAGATGCTGTTACTAATGCTATTGATAATGAGGATGAAAGTGCTTATGTTGTAAATAAAGAAGAAGGGGTATATGCTTTAATTGATGAATT
>Ga0209542_10003542_pt1 | contig 33323 bp, 46 predicted proteins | sample RifCSPhighO2_01_FD_184028 | JGI IMG/M metagenome (GOLD analysis project Ga0209542, IMG submission 184028) | Soil microbial communities from Rifle, Colorado - Rifle CSP2_plank highO2_0.1 (SPAdes) (version 2) | ecosystem: Environmental > Terrestrial > Deep subsurface > Rock core/Sediment ... | reverse complement strand
CTATCATAACTCCGTCTTGATTTTTGAAAATCAGGAAGCTTGTTGCCCCAAAAAAGAGAAGGTGAGAACTCTGGCTCCAGGATAAAGACGGGCAAACTCAAGGCGTTTTACCGGGAACATTTCCCCGGCCTGAGGACTCACCACCTTGTTCCTCGCAGTAGGGGCGGACCGACAAGTTGTTTCAATCTTTTTCCGTGGGCGGAAAAAAGCCACGACGCCTGGCACCAGTTATTTTTCAATATGACCATACAGGAAGTAGGGGAGCGGCTGGACGAGATACACGCGGCAATTTACTCCGACGCGGAAAGGGTGATCCCGTTTTGGGTTGGAACCTGCACTCTTTTCAAAGCCGGTTCCAGGAGAATGAAAGTATTTGAAGAACAAAAGGCAAGCAAACTTTCATCTCCGGTAAGTACAGCCAAGCTGCAGGGGTTGTGGTGGGATTGTTTTAAGAGTGAAAAGCTTGCCGACGCCAGGACACTAATGTTGCATATGGTGATGTTTATGGTATTTGGACCCCAGATGGCCGATCCGGATTTGGTAAGCCAAACCGACGTCCAAGCGATATTGTCTAAAATATCCGAGATGAAAAATTATCGCCGTTGGGCGGTAGGCGTCTGTCTTGGCTATGGTATATCCACCATTATCTCAAGGGTGAATGAGCTCAATACAGGTCCTCAATAAGAGGGCTTTGTTATTTTTAAAATCAAATTTATATGATAATATTCAACCTATGGATCCTAACCTAAATCCAACGGGACAAAATTTTGAACCGGAACTGGTTGTCAAAAAGGAAAAAGTTTCGGGAATTCTGAGCAACTCCGGCCTGCCTTGGCTTTTGATAGTTTTGGTATTGGTACTTTTGGCTTTCTCCGTAAATATGTTCAGACAGCCGATAGTTCCGGACACCTCGGGCAATATCGGTTCATCGCTGGAACCGACTCCGGACGTAAGACAGCCGAGGGTTTATACCGTTTCTTACAGGAACGGCGTCTTCAGTCCCACGAACTTGAGAATTCACGCTGGTGACACGGTAAGGTTCAAGAATGAAAGCATCTTCCCCATCAGGATGGTCGGCGATGACCTGGTCGGTTTTGACAGTATCGGCGATGTGCCCCAAGGAAGCTTTTTCGCTTTTACTTTTGCCGCCAGGGGAATATTCAGCTATCATAACGAGAAGAGCCCCGACGAATCAGCCACGATAATAGTTCGATGAGAAACTTTCTTACAATTGAGATCGAGTCCTATATGGGAGCGATATTTATCGGACTTCTGGCTGCCTTTTTCGTCGGCCTGATATTTATTTCAATGAAAAATTTAGACTCCGAAGTTACCATCATTACCTCTGAGCAGGTCCAGGTAAAGACAATATCCGCCACAGAGAGGGAATTTATCCGCAACTGGATAAGAGAAAATAATATTGAAATACCCGAAGAGGTCGGCTATAGATATCTCGTTCAAAAATACCCTTCCAGGCCTTGGTTAAAGTAATTCAGAAATAATGTTTCGACTAGGATTTTCATTGTTCATTAAGGAAGCCGTTCTTTTTGGGCTTACGTTGGCACTGGGCCTCTATGCCGCGTACCGTTACTCTTTAGATCTCGCCGGCATCATTCAGGAGGGGATGGTAAAATTCACGTTTACCGACCTTGTCGTATTGCTTATTCTCTTCAGCGCCATTTTCTTCATATCCCGGCACAAGAGGGTCGCCCGCTTCTCGTTCAGGTTCTTTCTTATTTTGATAGTCTTTTCCGGAACTCAGGTTATATTGGGAACGATCCTGCCTTCGCCTTGGGAATTGTTGGTCTCAGTTCTCTTTACTTTGGTATTTTCTATTGGTGTTAATGTGCTGGTCCACGATCTTGGTATTATTCTTGGGATTGCCGGTATTGCGGCTGTATTCGGTCTTTCGATTTCGATAGAGTTCGGCCTTATTTTATTGGTTGCTCTTTCTTTGTATGACATAGTGGCTGTTTACGTGACCAAACATATGGTGACTATGGCAAGAAGCATGGTTGAAAGCGGCGCTGTGTTCGGGTTTTTGATACCGTTTGAGTTCAAGGGATTTTTGTATGGAAAAGATGAAGCAAAAGCCGGAATAGGGGAGAATTTTATGATACTTGGCTCGGGAGATATCGGTCTGCCTCTTATTTTCGCCGTTTCTTTGATAAAAGTTTCTTTGGTGTCGGCGATAATTACGGCCGCATTCTCTTTGCTGGGATTATTTCTCACCCACGTTCTTTTCTTGAACCAGGAAAAGCGCAGAGCAATGGCCGCCCTGCCGCCGATAGCCACGATGACAATAATCGGATATCTGATATCTTTGTTCATATGAACGCCAATATCGCATTCTATGGCGGCGCCAGGTCTGTGACCGGAGCCAACTATTTGCTCAAAATTGACGACGTTAAGATTTTAGTTGATTGCGGGATGTTCCAGGGCTCAAGATATTCGGAAGACCTGAACTATGAAAAATTTCCCCATGATCCGGCTGAGGTTGGTTTTGTTTTCATAACCCACAGCCACACCGATCACGCCGGGCGGCTGCCCAAGCTGTACAAGGAAGGATTCAGGGGCAAGGTCATTGCGACTAACGCGACCCTTGATCTTATCAGAAAAGCCCTGCCGGATAATCTGAATTTGATAAAACAAGAGGCCCAGGAGACCGGACGGGAGCCGTTATTCTCTCTTAAAGACTTGGAAGGGGTTTTAGAACTGGCTCGCGGCATCGGTTATGAAGAAGAAGTTGACTTAGGAAACGGTAGCAAGGCCTTTCTTCACGATGCCGGCCACATATTGGGTTCATCGATAGTCGAGATACGATTTAACGGCGAGAAAATATATTTTACCGGTGATCTGGGCAACCCCCCAACCCCGCTTCTTAACCCGTACAAATTCGTCAGCGATGCCTCTTATATCGTTATAGAATCGGCTTACGGTTCGAGGACCCACGAGGATAAGGCCGAGAGGAAAAATATTTTACAAAAAGTAATAATCGAGACCATCCAAAGAGGCGGGGTGCTGATGATACCCTCGTTCGCGATAGAAAGAACGCAAGAGCTTCTCTACGAACTTAATGGCCTGTTCAACGGCGGGAAAATTCCCAAAGTGCCCGTTTTTGTCGATTCTCCGCTGGCTACCAACTTGACCGAGGTGTACAGAAAGCATTCTGATTATTTCAATAAAGAAACTATGTACATAATTAATTCCGGCGATGACATTTTTAATTTCCCGGGGCTTAAATTCACCCGCTCGGCAGAGGAATCGAAACAAATAAACGATGTTCCTCCGCCGAAGATAATAATTGCCGGTTCGGGAATGTCTACCGGCGGCCGGATCTTGCATCACGAAAGGCGTTATCTGCAGGATCCGAATTCCACCATTCTGTTCATCGGTTATCAGGTCAAGGGCTCTTTGGGCAGGAGAATTTTAGACGAGGAAAAGGAGGTCAAAATATTCGGCGAAAAAGTTGCCGTGAATTGCAAGGTGGAGGCAATAGGAGGGTATTCCGCCCACGCCGACCAAAAAATGCTTTTAGAATGGGTCAAGCCCTCCGCCGAAAGCGGCAAACTGAAGAAAGTTTTCGTAGTTCAAGGGGAAGAGGATTCGTCGCTTTCTCTGGCCAGAAAAATAGAAAGAGCACTGGAAATAGATGCCATTGTTCCCAATCCCGGCGAGAGCTTTGAATTGTAGGTAGTGCCATAGTCGCGAGGCCTCACCGCCTTCTCATCACGGTTCCTCATCTCGTCATCGGACTCGGTATGATATGTATGGATTAGCCGATAATCACAGGTAACCCTCACTTGCCTCCCCGCCAGGGCGGGGCGTTCGACCTATGATTATCGGAACCCATTCATACCAACCTCGTCCTCTTCCTCAATTCGTCAAGTGATTCGAATCCGGCAAGGACCTCGCTCCTTGGATGCTCAAACTTTGTACACACGAGCTTCAAGGCAGGTTCTTCGAAGACACTAGAGACCCAGCCCTTGGCATGGTTGGAGGCAGTATAATCGGTTTCACTGCCGCAACAAGGGCTGGGCGAAAGTAGCCGAGGTTCCTCGCAGGGGAACCGGAGGCGTGTCTGAGAAGGACTGCCTTGAAGTGAGGGTTGAGGGTGGGGAGTTATCCTCTTCAAAAATTCACCGAAAACGATAAGCTAAACTTATGGATCCCGTTAGAAGTCCTCGGCAGAAAAAATTTCAAGAAATTTTTTCTTCTAGGCACTAATGGGTACATAAACCTAAAACAAGTCTGCTCAAAATCGGCTCTGTGCTGAATAAGACAGACTTCTAACGGGATGGATGACGATAAAAAAGGACAAATGAATTTACCGGCGTCGAAGTTGCCGGTACACAAACCTAAACAAGGAGAGGACTTCAGGAAATCGTTGCACTGGCGGGTGTTCAGGATACTTTCTGAATTCGTGGAGGGCTGGCAGTTCTTGGCCGATTTCAAAAAGACCGTTTCATTTTTCGGTTCCACCAGGTCTCCCGAAGGGTCAAAATGGTATGAGGAGGCGCGCAAATTGGGAAAGATGGCAACTGAAGCCGGATTTGCAGTAGTAACCGGCGGTGGTCCCGGCATAATGGAAGCGGGAAATCGCGGTGCCGTTGAGGGCGGCGGCAACTCGATCGGACTGAACATTCAGCTTGATATGGAGCAAAGGATAAATCCATACGTTCAGCAGAGCGTGGCTTTTCACTACTTCTTTGTCAGAAAAGTGATGCTGTCATTCGCCGCGCGTGCGTATGTGTTTTTTCCCGGCGGGCTGGGAACGTTGGACGAGGTTTTTGAACTGGTGACTCTCATACAAACCAAGAAGATATCCGAGAAGATACCGGTTGTGCTTATGGGCAAGGAATACTGGGGGAATATCGATAAGCTTTTGAAGGAACAGCTTTATGAAAAATACCAGACGATAGACAAAGAAGATATGGATATTTATAAAATAGTTGACTCTGCCGAAGAGGCGTTCGAACTCATTAAAGACGCTCCGCCAAGAGAGGACTGGTACTACTAGTCGCTCAACCTTATCGCTTATTTTGGATACTCCAGCAGAACGAAGGCACATACCCTACCTAGACCCGGCTTCGCACGGGTCCCTCTAGGCGATTCGAAATCTGCTCGGTTATGAATAGGAAATTAAGCGGCTCACCTGGGTAAGCCGTTTAATTTCCTATAACCTGCGGGAACTTTTCGAGAAGGGTGCGATGCCTTCGCCAGGCACTTTGTGTTTAATCGGCGAAGTTGGGGAAAGAGTCAAAGTTAATAAAAACGATAAGGTCTCGCTTGGTATCTTGGTTTTATTCGCGTTCTTGATTTTTGCTGAAAATCTGATAAAATTTAGATATAAATGGCAGATTTCAAAGTAAACAATATTCTAGTTCCTGAGGAATTACCGTTGATAGCTCTGAAAAACACCGTCTTATTTCCAAAGACGGTTATCCCGCTTATAGTCCAGCGGCCCAAATCGGTCGGCGCTTTGGAGCACGCTCTGTCTGCAGACCGCCTGATATTTTTCGCCGCCCAGAAGAGTATCGAAGACGACGTTGTCAGACGCGATATTTTCACGACCGGTACGGTCGGACGGGTCATCTCCGTTTTCAAATTGCCGGACGGTTCTTCCAAAGTTGATGTTGAAGGTCTGGTCAGGGCAAGAATAGCGGAAGTCACCAGCGAAGCGCCGTATTTCAGAGTAAACACCGCGCCATCCTCTCTCATTATCAGGAACAATCTGGAGGAGAAAGCGCTTTTGCGGAGAGCCATAGAGCAGTTCAGGGCGGTCTCCGAAGCCAGGTCTTTCCCGACCATACTCCCCGAGATCATCTATATGATGTCCCAGCTTAAAGATACGGAGCACATCATCAGTTTAATGGCCGTCAATCTCAATATGGCTATAGATGACCAGCAGAGGCTCCTTGAAATGGAAAGCGCGATGGATGCATTGCGCGAATTGAATGCTTACTTGGTCAGGGAGATAGAAATACTCGAAGCCGAGACAAAAGTTGCCAAAGAAACAAAAAAACAGATAGGCAAAATGCAGAAAGAACTGTTTCTCCGCGAACAGCTGAAAAGCATAGAGAAAGAGCTGGGCGTTGACGATGAAAAGGGAGAAATGGACGCTATACGGCAGAAGATAGTTACCGCGGGAATGCCCAAGGAGGTGGAAGAAAAAGCCGTCAAAGAACTGAATCGCCTCGGCAAAATGCCGCCGTTCAACCCGGAAGCGTCATACCTTCGCACATATCTGGACCTGATAGTTGACCTGCCCTGGTCAAAGAGAACAAAAGAAAAAATTGACCTCAAAGAAGCCGAGAAGATACTTAACCAGGACCATTACGGCTTGGATAAGGTTAAAGAAAGGATAATCGAATATCTGGCGGTTCAGAAACAGGTCGGCAAGCTCAAAGGGCCGATACTGTGTCTCGTCGGTCCTCCGGGTACCGGAAAGACGTCGGTGGGCCAGTCCATTGCCAGAGCTTTGGGCAGGAAGTTTATCCGCGTGTCACTGGGCGGATTGAAGGACGAGGCCGAGATCCGGGGCCACAGGAGGACCTATGTCGGCGCTATGCCGGGCAGGATAATCCAGGGTATCAATAATTCCGGAGTCAGGAATCCCGTCTTTATGCTGGATGAGATAGACAAGATAGGGATGGATTTCAGGGGCGACCCGTCGGCCGCGCTTCTTGAAGCGCTTGATCCGCAGCAGAACCACGCGTTCTCCGACCATTACGTCGAAGCGCCTTTCGATCTGTCGGATGTTTTCTTCATAGCCACGGCGAACGTCCTGGATACCGTTCCGCCGGCCTTGAGAGACCGTCTTGAGGTAATTGAATTTCCGGGATACTCGGAAGAAGAAAAATTCCACATAGCCAAGAACTTCCTGCTGCCGAAGCTGTATAAAGAACACGGCCTCAAGAAACGCGCGCTTGTCCTGACCGACTCGGCTTTATCGGATGTTGTCAGGAAACATACGCGGGAAGCCGGAGTAAGGGATCTGGAAAGACAGCTTGCGGCCATCATCAGGAAAGTCACCAGGAAGATCATAGAATCGTCTTCCAACAAGCAGATCGTCGTCAGCAAAGAAATGCTTCATAAATATCTCGGTCCGGTCAAATACACCCACCAGGTTGCGGAGAAAAAGGACGAAGTGGGCGTGGTCACCGGTCTTGGCTGGACTCCGGTGGGAGGCGAGGTCTTCTCCATCGAGGTTGTGCGGGTTCCCGGCAAAGGCCGCTTGATACTTACCGGCCAGCTGGGTTCGGTGATGAAAGAGTCGGCACAGGCCGCTTTAAGCTTTGCCAGAGATTACGCGGCAAAGCATAACATCAAAGAGGACTTGGTTAAAACAGACATACATATCCACGTGCCGTCCGGCGCCATCAAGAAAGACGGGCCTTCGGCGGGTATCGCCATAACGACCGCTCTGGTTTCTATGTTTCTCCACAAATATGTCAAAAAAGAGGTTTGTATGACCGGTGAGGTGACTTTGAGGGGCAAGGTGCTGGAAATAGGCGGGGTCAAAGAAAAAGTTCTGGCTGCCCACAGAGCCGGACTGAAAAAGGCCTTACTGCCCTTCGAGAACAAGAAAGATATGGAAGACATACCGAAGAGCGTGAAGAAAGATATGAAATTCGAGTTCGTAAAGACGATGGATGACGTATTGAAGTCAGCTCTCAAGTAGCAAAAATAGCACATTCGTGCTATTTTTGTTTTTATGGAGTTAATAATAATAATCAAAGTTGCCATTGCGGCCGGACTTGGCGCGATTGTCGGGTTTGAGAGAGAGCTTGCTCGGAAGGTTGCCGGCATAAGGACTCATTCTCTGGTTTGTCTTGCTTCGGCTTTATTCACATCAATATCCGTTGATGCCTTCAGGGCTTATGTCGGCACGATGGGATATGATCCTTCAAGGATAATTTCCAATATCGTGGTCGGCATCGGTTTCATAGGCGCCGGTGCTATTTTGAAACACGGTTCAAGGGTGGAGGGCACTACCACTGCCGCCAGTTTGTGGGCCGTAGCCGCTATCGGGGTGACCGTGGGAGTGGGGCTGTTCAAAGAAGCGGCGGTTATAACGGCTTTGATCTATGCCATTCTGCAGGTTGTCTGGATCATAGAACAGAAGATGAGAACGAAACTCGGCCCGATGTATAAACAGGACGAAGACGATGGGAGAGAATAAAAACTTTTTCTACGCTACCGCCGTTCTGGTCGGCACGATGGTCGGAGTGGGGGTCTTCGGCGTGCCTTTCTCTTTTGCGAAAGCCGGCTTTGGGGTCGGTTTTTTATTTCTTCTGCTGACGGGTTTTTTGACCCTTGTCGTTGACGCTATGTTCGGAGAGGTTGTTTTGAGGACCAAGGAAAAGCATCAGACGGTCGGCTATGCCGGTTTGTATCTGGGTCCGGTGTGGAAGGGAGTAATGTTTTTCGCCATGGTCCTGAGCATTTATGCGGCGATGCTGGCTTATATCATTATTGCCGGAGATTTCTTGAGCAACATACTTTCGGCATTCTTCTATCTGTCCAATACCGCATATAGTTATTTCTTCGCGTTAATTCTTTCCGTTTTGCTTCTGTTCGGCCTCAAAAGAATTTCAAGGGTGGAACTTTTTTTGACCGTTCTTTTTATTGCCGTGGTTCTCATAATTTTCGGATTCGGCGTTTCTAGGGTCAATTTTGATAATCTTCAGAATATAAATTACGAGTTTTGGTTCCTGCCTTACGGCATTCTGCTATTTGCGTTTGCCGGAATGTCGGCAGTCCCTCTCCAACGAGAGATACTGCGGGGAGAAGAACGCCAGCTCAAAAGATCGATCGTTTGGGCGGTCTCGATGGTCGGGGCTTTGTATACCATCTTCGCCTTTACCGTCGTGGGCGTATCCGGAGATATCACTTCTCCCGATGCGGTAACCGGATTATTCGACTTTCTTGGAAATAAAATTGTAGTCCTTGGCTCGATATTCGGAGTTCTGGCCGTCGGGACGTCTTTCCTTATGCTCGGCGAGGCGTTGAAAGAGGTTTTCAGATGGGACTATGGGCTGAAAAAGGGCCTGCCCTGGCTGCTTACGGTAATGCCGCCATTTGTTCTTTTTATGATCGGCTTGAGGACTTTCATAGATGTTATCGGTTTCGCCGGTTCTTTGGCTATCGGCCTTATTTTAATAGTGTTAATATTCATTTACATCGCCGCAAAATCGAAAGGAGACAGGATGCCGGAATACAGCTTGAATATTCCGAAGTGGTTTCTATATTCAATGGTTGCGCTTTTTGCGGCGGGAATTGTCTATGTGTTGTTTGTAAGTTAAAATTAACTTATGGTAAAAAGTTTTGCGAAAAAAATGGCCGTGAAAACCGGTATGATAGGCAGGAGGCACCAGCGGTCCCACAAAGAAGAGAGCGAGTTCGGCTTGGCAGGGAAGGAGTTTTTAAAATGTTCTGAATGCGGCGTTGTTTATTTTGACAAGTCATGGCATCACGGTCTTCTTGAAGAAAAGCAAGAACACCTGAAAGAAAACAGGCAATTTAAATTTACTCTCTGTCCGACCTGTAAAATGGCAAAAGGTAAAATTTTCGAAGGAGAAGTCGTAATAAAACTAGGACCTAAAAACTATAACCTAAAAGCTAATGTAATGAATACCGTTAAAAATTCCGACAAACAAGCGCAAGACCGCGACCCGATGGATAGGATATTGTGGACGGAAGACAAGGACGATGAGGTGAGAATCTTTACCTCCGAGAACCAGCTCGCCGTTAGAATAGGCAAGAAACTGGAATCATCGTTCCCCGGCAGTAAGCTTGAAATACAACACAGCGGGGAGGATATCATCAGGGTCTACTGGGAATATTGATGGCGCTTAAACTCGAACAATTCTTATTTTATTTCCTCTTTTTTGCGATTCCGCTCCAGACGCGGAAAATTTTATATTCTCCCGGGTGGTACTACAACGAGTGGCAATCAGTATATCTCTACGCTACGGATGTATTGCTGATAGTTTTATTTTTGTTCTGGGGTTTTTCTTCCATCCGCGGCCCAAAATTTCTAATTTCTAATTTCAAATTTCAAAACCCGGATTTTTATCTGGTTTTATTTTTGGCGGCGGCGGCGATCTCCGTTAAAAATTCCTCCGACTTTTATGTTGGCGCGTTTTTGTGGCTAAAATTAGCGGAATTCGCGCTTTTATATTTCTATCTCAAAACCTACGCTCTTCGGAAATTTAATTTCATAACCGCGCTTTATGTTTTAATAATTGGCGGCGCATTCCAGGCAATTATCAGCATAGGGCAATTCTTGAAGCAAGGCGATCTGGGACTGAGGTTGTTTGGTGAGAGCGTATTAAGCCCTCATATGGCGGGAGTCGCTTCTTTTTTCATTGATTCCGGTGAGAAAATTATGAGGGCTTACGGCACGACCCCGCATCCGAACGTTCTGGCGGCATATCTATTTCTGTCCATCGTTGCTTTTTACTTTGTGGTTTTTTATGCAAGACCTAATAAGTTTCTGGTACATTCCGGCCACTTTGTGATGCTGTTGGGTTTATTTACTTCTTTTTCACGCACCATTATCTTCTTGTTTTTCTTTAACTTTTTCGTCAGAGGATTCCTCTTAAATTTTGTAAAAAGATTCAGACGGGAATTTTTAACTAAGGAGTTTATAAAGGAGAAATTTTTGCCCATATTTTTAGTTACTATTATTGCCACAGCCGCATTCGCGTCTTTCTATTGGCCGGAAGTTCAAAGCAGAATGACTTTGTCGTCGGAAGAGGAGGCGGTGAAATTGCGGATATTCTACAACAAAGAATCGCTTGGGGGCGGTATTAATTTGTTCGGCGTCGGATTAGGGGACTTTACCGGCTGGCTGATGGAGCAAGAGCCCAACCTGCCAAGTTATATGTATCAGCCGGTGCACAATATCTATTTGCTCGTATATTCGGAGATAGGCATTATTGGTTTTGTTCTGTTCCTGCTGTTTATCGGGGGATTACTTTACGAATTCGTCAAAAGAGTGAAAATGCGCAAAATGTGGGATTATTCTTTTCTTTTGGTGACCGGGTCGGTTCTTCTCATCGGTCTTTTCGACCACTTTCTCCTGACCATCCAGCAGGGAAGGTTCGTATTCTGGCTCTCTCTGGCGCTTCTCGTCGCCTTGACAAATTATAAAGACAGTGATAGAATAAAAAACGAACAATAGTTCCCAAGAAGGAGGTAGGAGTATGCTGGTTCCGTGTCCGTTCCGAGGCGACCACAAGATCAGGAATGGCCGTATGCATGGCCCGGGCCAGTGCCCGCCGCTACCCGGCGAGCACGGTGAGCACCGGCGTAACAAGCGGCTTCGCAAGAAGCACGCCAAACGTGCGGCAGAGTTCCACGTTGATCGCGGGGCGGCTGTTGCCGGTACCGGCAAGCCGGCGGCGAGTTCCGACAAGAAGGCCAGGGTGAAGGAAAAGCTGGTAGGAGGTGCGAAGTGATGAACATCAATCGTCGTGAGTTCCGGCGCAAGCTCGGGACGCGGACGAAGCGCCGCGAGGGGACCAAGACCAAGGGGATCGGTCACCTCTCCGGCGGGGGCCACGGTAAGGCCGGCCACCCGACGCGGAAGCAGTGCTACACCAATCCGCGACCATTCAAGATGCAGCCGCGTCCGTCCGTTCTGCTCAATGCGCTCATTCGCAAGGCGCAGGCACAGCAGACGGAGCCGGCGGCGACGGCGTAGTCCAGCCACAACGGCGGGGCCAGTCCAAGCGAGGACTGGCCCTTTTTAATTTCTTTAAATTTTGTATGATGTCTAGGGTTGTTATATGGATACTCAAAACAATAGAACAGAGCAGTTAAGGAAGATAAAAGAAGAAGTTTTGGAACTCAAGGACTCACCCCTTTATCAAGAAAGAATAAAGAACAAAGTTTTTCCCGTTATCGGCGAAGGCAATCATTATGCTAAGATTATGTTCATCGGCGAAGCGCCCGGCAGGAACGAGGCGGCAACCGGCCGGCCGTTCTGCGGCGCCGCCGGCAAAGTTCTTGACGAGCTGCTGGCATCGGTAGGGATAGACAGAAAGAGCGTGTATGTTACGAACATAGTCAAAGACCGTCCGCCTTTCAACAGAGACCCTCTGCCCGAGGAAATAAGGGCATACGCCCCGTTTCTGGACAGGCAGATAGATATAATCCAGCCCCAAGTCATAGCCGCGCTCGGCCGGTTCTCAATGGATTACATTATGAGAAGATTTGGCCTTGACGCCTCAATTACCAACATAAGCAAAATACATGGAAAGGTCTTCGACGCCCAAGCCGATTACGGCTCCATCAAGATAATCCCTCTTTATCATCCGGCAGTAGCTGTGTACAATAATGGAATGAAAGAAGCGTTAGCAAACGATTTCAAAATACTTCAAAATTTTAAATAAATGGAACAGTTTCTCGGCTTTCTTCAGCAAAATTTCCCGGTAATTGTTACATACAAGTATCTCTTTTTATTCTTGGGCGCGATGATAGAGGGCTTGAATACGATGGTTCTCGGAGGGTTTTTGGTTTCGGTCAACTCTATTAGATTACTGCCGACCCTTCTCTTGTTTATCCTGGCCTATACCATCAACGGTTACATCTGGTATACGGTAGGATATTTTGCCGGCGCCAAGCCGATAGACAAATGGGGAAGGAAAGACAAAAAAGGACGCAAAATAATAGAAAAGGTCGAAGAATACTTCAATAAATACAGCGGCCGGGCGATAATTATCACCAAGTTCACATTTTCTCTCACAATCGCCACGCTCATAATGGCCGGTTCGCTGAAGTATGATCTCAAGAAATTCACTTTCTACAACTTCATTGGTTCTGTCGGATGGGTAGTGGTGACTTTGTTTGTCGGGTATTTCTTCGGCCAGAGCTATAAATTATTCTTTGTTTACCTGAAGAACTTTACCTATGGCCTTGTGTTCCTGGGCGGCGCCATAGCCCTGATCTATGTGATCAAACTGCTCCTCGGCTCTGCTTTTGTTAAGTCCTTGTTCATAACCGATAAGATCAAAGAACTAAGCTACAAGCTTCGCAACGGTTTGGAGGAGTTTTTGTCTAACGGTGCGGAGGAAGAAGAATAATCTCATAGGTGCTCCTAGAATTCTGTAATTTGACAAGTGACGGTACAATATGTTAGAGTTTAACTACACTGCCCTCTCAAAGAAAGGAGACCGCCGTGGAAAAACTACGGAAGATCGTGGCAGTTGCAATAGCGCTCGTGATGCTGTTGATTGTCGCCGGATGTGCCGATTCCCGGACGATCAATGGCAAGACCTACGAGCCCTATGGTCTGCTGAATCAAGACAATCTGAAAGAGCCCTGCATTCGATATGAGCCTGTCTGGGGCAACATACTGTGGGGAGCTGTTCTTTTCGAGACAGTTATTGCTCCAATTTATTTCTTCGGGTTCAGCATACTCGAGCCTGTGGGAGAAAAACAGGGATGCTCACCCTCACAGTAACTGGTTCTACCGCCACACCGAGAAGCTGCCTCGTCGGGCCCACTTCTCGGTGTGGCGGCTTTTTTTATTTTTAACCCCCCCCCAATTATTTCTTAATTTAATCAGCAAAGCTAAACCATCCAGGAGCGCGACCGTCAGATAATTTTTCTAGCGTTTGAGCCGCTTCACTACAAATCCAAGATATTTGAGAAATTTTTCAGAATAACAAAAATTTAGCCGGAAAATCTGGAGGTCCGACTTAAGTCGGACCGGAAGAGGAACGGATGCTATAATTTTTGTCTGAAAAATGAGCAAATATGTTAGGATTTGTTGATGCGGCGAAGTGCGTAAAAAATTATTTGGCGGTCGCGCGACTCGGGCAGAGCGGCCAGCAAGTTCTGACCTGTGGATTGCTGGATTGACCCGAATATGCTACTATTACCCCAACAAAATGTATACTAAAAAAATAGCGTATTTACTCGCGTTTGTGCTGCTTTTCGGGGTGGCTTTTTTTGCTAAGGCAGCCGATGACAATAGATACCTGGTCAAATCGACGACCGGGGTGTGGAAGAAGTATTTTGGTGTCAGACACTCTTTTGACAAGGGTTTCACGACCGATCTTTCCGATTTTCAGCTTCGGCTTACCAAAATATTCGGCCTTGAAGTAGAACCGGTCAAGAAATTATACGTTTTGCCCTCCGCGGAGGCCGCTTCTCCTTCGGCAAGGAACAATGCCAAGAACCAAAGATTAACCCCCGTAGATCCTGTCCCTTGGGGTATCAAGATGACTTATGATGACCCGTTCCTGGCCAAGACCTCCGGCGGGGACGGCGTGAATGTCGCCGTACTTGATACCGGCGTTCTCAAAACGCATCCGGATTTGAAAAATAGAATAAAGGACTGCAAGGACTTCTCCAGTCCCAGATCTCCGTTGGTGGACGGTAAGTGCGACGACAAGAATGGCCACGGCACTCACGTCGCCGGCATTATAGCCGCTGACGGCGGCAGCGACGGTTTGGGCGTTTTCGGCGTTGCGCCGGCGGCCAATTTGTATGCGTATCAAGTTTGTTCGGCGAGCGGTTCCTGCTGGGCTGATGACATAGCCGCGGCCATAAGGATGGCGGCAGACGGCGGAGCCAATGTTATTAACCTCAGTTTGGGTTCCGATTCGCCGAGTTCGCTGATCTACGATGCTGTCGTATATGCCTCAGGCAAAAACGTATTTGTGGTTGCCGCTGCCGGCAATGACGGCCCTTACGCGGGAAGCATTGATTATCCGGCCGCCAACTATGAAGTTGTCGGCGTAGGCGCATTGGATGTGAACAAGGCCGTTTCCGACTGGAGCTCAAGAGGTGTTAACTCCAAGACCACGGCTTATGTGGTTGAGGACAGCGATATCGAATTTGCCGCTCCGGGCGTAAGCATAGAATCAACCTGGAAAGACGGCGGTTACGCCATTCTTTCGGGAACTTCTATGGCTGCTCCACACGTTTCCGGTTTGGCTGCGAAGTTATGGCAAAAAGATGCCTTGGCTCCGGCTGACGCTACCCGCGATCTCCTGCATAAGTTTTCTGCCGATCTGTTGCCGCTAGGCGATGATGACGACTCCGGCTGGGGAATACCAACGTTGTAAAATTCTAAGTTCTAAGTCCTAAACTCTAAACAAGTTTAAAAATCAAAACTTAAAGCGTTTTGAACTTTGAACTTCGTTCTTTGAGTTTGCTTAGAGTTTAGAATTTAGAGTTTTGAGTTTAGGGTTGAACACCATTGCGGTGTTTTTTTATTTTAGTAGAATATAAAGTATGAGAGTTAATCATGTCATCAAAACCCTTGTTCTATCAGATTTTTTTGTTAACGCCGGTTTTAGTGTATTTGCCCCCGTTTTCGCGATTTTCGTTACCCAGCAGATACAGGGCGGCTCTTTACAGGTTGTAGGTTTTGCCGCCGCGATCGTTCAAATAGCGAAAATCATTTTAGAAATACCAATTGCTAAATTTCTGGACAAAAATCATGGCGAGTACGACGACTTTTATTCTTTGATTTTGGGTAGCGTTCTGATAGCAATGGTGCCGTTTCTGTATTTAGTAGCCACAGAAGTCAATCACTTGTATTTCATTTCAGCTCTCTACGGAACCGGTATTGCTTTCACGGTTCCGCCTTGGTACGCGATTTTTTCGCGCCACATAGACAAATTAAAAGAAAGTTTTGAATGGTCGCTTGACTCTGTAGCCATAGGTATTTCCGGCGCCGGAGCGGCCGCCATAGGAGGAATATTGGCCCAGAAGTTTGGATTTAATTTTATATTTTTTGTCGGAGGTATTTTTGCCATTTTCGGTGGATTGAATCAAATTAAAATTTATAAAGACCTCAAGGAGAAAGTCGGCACAGGACAAGTTATGCCGCAACCCAACAAACAACCGCCGTCTGTTTAATTTATGGTAAATTATAATCTCGCGAAAATACTCCGAGAAATATCGGTCCTCCTTGAAATGAAAGGGGTTGACTTCAAGCCGCAGGCATACGAGAAAGCTGCCCATTCTGTAGAAATGCTTGAAGAAGATGTGCGGGAAATGTACAAAGATGGCGGCATCAAAGCCCTGGAAAACATTCCTGGTGTCGGTAAGGGTATCGCCGAACGTATTGAAGAATACCTCAAGACGCACCGCATCAAGGACTACGACAAGCTCAAGAAACAAATACCCGTCAAAATAGACGAGTTATCTTCTGTTGAGGGTATTGGGCCGAAGATGATATTACGGCTTTACAAAGAGCTTGGCATCAAGACCCGGGCCCAGCTTGAGAAAGCCGCCCAAGCCGGAAAACTGCGAGGCGTTGAAGGATTTGGTCATAAGACCGAAGAGAATATCCTGCGTTCCATAGGATTTCTCAAAAAAGGTCAGGGCCGCTTCATTCTCGGATTTGTGATGCCGCAAGTCCGGGCCATCGTGGAAAAGATAAAGAAAGTGGACGGCGTTGAGAAAGCGGAATTCGCCGGTTCCATTCGAAGGATGCAGGAAACGGTAGGGGATCTGGATGTTCTTGTAATTTCCAAAAAGCCGTCAAAAGCGATGGACTTCTTCGTTTCTATGCCGGAGGTTGAAGCGGTATATTCCAAAGGCAAGACCAAATCATCGGTACGCTTAAAAATTGGAATGGACGCAGACCTGCGAGTGCTTCCGCCCGAGTCGTTCGGCGCCGCTCTCCAGTATTTCACCGGCGACAAATATCACAATATTCAATTAAGAGAAATTGCTATAAAAAAGGGCTACAAGCTCAACGAGTACGGCCTATATAAAGGTAATAAATTGGTTGCCGGTAAAACAGAAGAAGAAATATACGAAAAACTTGGTTTTGAGTGTATGCCGCCGGAAATGAGAACGAATAGCGGTGAATTGGAAGCGGCCGCTTCCGGCAAATTGCCGCAACTTATCGGCTATGGCGAACTGAAAGGCGACCTGCAAGTCCAGACCGATTGGACTGACGGCGATCATTCAATCAAAGAAATGAGTGAGGCGGCCAAGAAACTGGGATTGGAATACATCTGCATCACAGACCACACCAAATCACTGGCGATGACCGGCGGTAACGACGAGAAGGGTTTGCTTAAAGAAATGGCAGCGATTGACGAAGTCAATCGCGAGTTGGGAAGTTCCAAGTTTAAAGTTTTAAAGGGCGCGGAAGTGAACATAATGAAGGACGGCTCGCTTGATATTGACGATGAAACGCTTGCGAAACTGGATGTTGTCGGCGCGGCGGTGCACTCGCATTTTAACTTGTCCGAGAAAGACCAAACCGAAAGAATAATTAGGGCGATGGAGAATCCGAATGTGGATATAATTTTCCACCCGACCGGAAGGATCATCCAAAGACGCGACGCGTATAAAGTCGATATGGACGCACTGCTGAAAGTGGCCAAACGCACCAAGACAGTTATGGAGATAGACGCATATCCCGATAGGTCAGACCTGAAAGATGAATATATCCGAAAAGCGGTTGAAATGGGTGTGAAATTATCTATTGATACCGATGCTCATTCTGTGCATCACTTCCAATATCTTGAATACGGAATCGCCCAAGCCCGCCGCGGTTGGGCAAAAAAATCTGATGTAATTAACACCCGCTCCTGGCAAGAAATGCTTAAACTTCTCAAGTAGACATTGTTCCAAAATTGTAGTATATTTTGGCAAGTTCCTCTCTTGCACAAAGGTATCCGGATGGGATTTCTTTCTTGGCTTTTTATAAAATCAAGGGCCTTTAAACCAGAAAAATTTATTCCTGAAGAAAATGAAACACAAAGCCCGGAACTCGAAAGGATGACAAGGGAACTACTAAATTCTCCTTATCCTACGCCGAATTGTGTTATGCCGTGGGAGAAAGAATACCGTTTAAAACACAAAAAGTGGCCTCGAGAAAACGTGGCCGCTCACGTGGAATCATGTCTTGCTTGTAGATTTTTTACTGAGGGAATAGAGGGCTGATTAATCAGCCCTTTTAATTTGAAATTGAGAACAGTTGTTGATAGCGCCGTTTAAATATTTGATACAATTAACTTATGTCAAATAATACATATCGTAAAACCACCGGGGTCGTGTTTACGGCAATAACCGTTTTGCACGCCTTTCGGCTTCTCTATGGCTGGGAAGCGATGATAGGCGGCTGGGCTGTGCCTTTCTGGGTTAGCTGGTGTGCCGTCGTCTTAGCCGGCTGGCTTGCCTGGTCGGGACTGAAAAAGTAAATGACCGAAATTAAAAAAGACCAAGAACTGTCGCCGGAATTGTATGATGTGGCTCGAAAGGGTGGCACGGAACGGCCTTTTACAGGCAAATACTGGAATGTCCACGAAAAAGGAATGTATAAATGCGCTGTGTGCGGCAATGAGCTTTTTTCTTCCGATACTAAATTTGATTCCGGTACCGGCTGGCCAAGTTTCACCGAGCCGGCAAATCTGGAGAATGTGGAACTGGTTCCCGACAACAGCGGCGGAATGGTCCGCACGGAAGTCAGATGCAAGAAATGCGGCGCTCATCTGGGCCACGTTTTTAACGACGGTCCAAAAGAAAAAGGTGGCAAAAGATACTGCATCAATTTCGTTTGTCTGAAACTGGAAAAGTAGCAATAACCAGGGCCAGATTTGGTTAACCATTGATTTGATGGTTAACCAATGGTATAATGAAGAAATGAAAAATAAAGACCTTATCTCAACAACAGAATTGGCTAAAATGCTTGGTATAAGCCGAATAGCCGTATTTAAAAGGATTAAATCAGGCAAATTAAAGGCCGAAAAAGTAGGCCGTTCTTATTATGTTGCCCGCAAGGACTTGCCGGCAGTTTTGGGTACTGTAGTCGGGGAGAAAGAAAAGAAAAATATTAACGAAGCGGTTACAAAAGCGGTTAAGCAATACGGCGAGACCTTCCGTTTGCTCGGTCGGGAATAATGAAAACCGCCATAATCTCAATTATCGAAGTGGAATTGATAGCATATCGTCTTGCGGATAAGCTTATGAAGTTTGACGAGCCGATTCCTGATTTTGGCACTCGCTTTCCAAGTATTCTTGAAAGTTGCATAGCTACTCCTTTTCAAGAATTTGGCGGCAAATTTCTCTATGAAGGCCTTGTTAAGAAGGCGGCAGTTTTGTTTTACTTGATGATAAAGAATCATCCCTTCAAGAACGGGAATAAAAGGATTGCGATGATGTCAATGCTTTATCTTTTACATAAAAATGGAAAATGGATCGAGTCCGACAATCAGGTATTATATAATTTTGCCAAGTGGGTTGCTTCAAGCGACCCTTCTGTAAGAGATGCAACTGTCTCGGCAATTGAGAAGTTCCTAAGCGATCATTTGTCTGATTTAGAACCATGAAAATCAACGTCAAAGCCAAGCCGAACTCACACGAAGAAAAAGTTGAGAAGGTCAGCGACACCGAATTTATTGTTTCCGTGAAGGAGCCGCCAGTCCAAGGTCGGGCGAATCGGGCCATAATCAACGCCCTCGCCCTCCACTTCGGCATCGCCTCGGTGAGGGTAAAGATCGTCTCCGGCCACATCTCCCGTCAGAAGGTGGTTGAGATATTGTAGATATTTGTTGTGCTTTAATTAACCGGTACAGGTTCTTTGATCAAGGACTAAAAATGAAAAAGATAAACAAAATCGTTTTTGCCACTCACAATCACGGGAAAGTGGAAGAGATAAGGGGCATATTGAAGGACTTGGGCATTCGGGTTGTCAGCGCCGATGAAGCCGGCGTGCCCGAAGACGTAGTTGAGGACGGCAAGACATTTGAAGAGAATGCTCTCAAGAAGACGGAATTTGTCGGTAAGGCCTCTGGCCAGTGGGCTATGGGAGACGATTCGGGCATTTGTGTTGAGGCCCTGGACGGCGCGCCAGGGATATATTCCGCCCGCTGGGCGGGTGAGAACGCTCCCGGCGAGGAATGGGTCAAACTGCTTATGTCCAAGATGGAAGGCGTGCCTGAAGGCAAGAGAGGGGCATGGTTTGAAACGGCTGCCGTTCTCCGTTCTCGCTCCGGCGAACACTGGACGTTTGTGGGAAGGGTTGACGGCCGCATCGCCACCGAGGCGCGGGGTGTTGCCCATACTCGGCTTCCTTACGATGTGGTTTTCATCCCCGAAGGCGACAGCCGGACATTCTCCGAAATGTCCGGCGAAGAAAAAAACGCCATCAGCCACCGCGGCCGCGCCTTCCGCAAACTCAAGGCCTTCATTCAAGGTCTCTAACACCCACAACGGCTCAACAATTAAGCCGTTGATTTTCGAAAAATAAAATGTGATGATACTAAAGTTATGCCGAAAATTAATGATCTGGATTTAAAGAATTGGAAAGAGTATAAAGACGCGTGTGGAAAAATTTTATGATACAGACAGTAAAGATTTTTGGTGATAATTTTATTTTGCAAAAGACATTTGACGTTTTTGATTACTTTGGTGATGTTTGCGGATTTGATGTATTGGATACTAACAAAAAATTTTTATTCCATTTTGACGGTGAAGACAAAAACGCGGTTATTTCAGAAATAAAATGGAAAATTTATCGCGCATTGCAATGACAGAAGACACTACATTTTCAGATGCCATTGAACAAATTATGCTTCACAACGGCTACTATGCGTCGTTGAAGTTGATATACAAGGAATTTGAAAAGTATCGACAGTTTTCTGGATTGACACCACTTAAAACAATACAGGAACGGGTACAACGAGATAAGCGTTTTACTCGCATCGGGCTTGGTGTGTATGCACTGACAGAACATCTTAATAAATTGCCAAAAATAATCACGCCGAAAACAACAAGTGAAAAAACAAACCAACGACACGCGGCCGTTCAAGGAATGATTATTGAAATAGGGAATATGGAAGGTTTTGACACTTACACACCCGACAAAAGTAAGGTGTTCTCCAATAAAGAGCTGGGCAGCATTGCAACAATAAAAGATTTTCCCGTTTTTACTTATGACAAAATAATCAGGTCAATAAAATTTGTTGATGTCGCGTGGTTCAATAAGCGTGGTTTTCCAGAAAAAGTCTTTGAGGTTGAGGACTCAACGGATTTTCGTGGCTCGCTTGTAAAGTTTGCTGAATTGCAAGATTTTAACACCAGTTTTAATTTGGTTGCTTCCGCAGAACGAAGGATTAAATATGACCGCGAAGTTTCTAAAACGGCGTTTGCAAACATTATCAACCGATGCCATTTTGTGAACTACGCCGATATAGAGGGATATTACAATGCAGCGCTTAGTTATCATAAAGTCGCAAAGTCAGTTATATTTTGACGGCCAACCCTTTGATTTTGTGTTTGGCAAAATCGACCAATTTTTCAACGAAACAACGGTTTCAACCAAAGACGAAATAGTTTTTACTTTCAATGGAAAGACCTACACCACAATTTCCAAAGTTTTAATAATTACCAAATAGACCTCAGCCGCCCATCCGGGCGGTTTTGGTTTTGACCCGAATTAAAATTTCGCCCGGATTTTTAGACGTTTAGATTGACACAACTTTATTTTGAGAGTATGGTACCGTTAACGATTTTTGACAGCGAAAGGCGCAAATGGACAGGGAAACGTTTGACAGAATTCTAACGGAAGAGGGCGTTGATGACGCGAAGATGAGAGATGACATCTGGAATACCCGGCCGGCAAGCGGTCTGAATGAAGAAAACCTTCGAAATGCGGCAAAGCAGTTCAAGCGGGCATTGCCCGGACTGCAAGTGAGAAAGTCCCTCAATGACGCGATGGCCAGAGAATATGGCTGGGATAAGTAATATCCCAACGAGCCCCTAACGGGGCTTTTTAATTTATTTAAACATTCCAACATTCTGCAGAATGTTGGAATGTTGTGCGGTGGGGTGTATTAAAATAAGGCAGTTGTGATAGTGTGTGCTTAGGGTTATTTGAAAAGGCCGTGTGTATGAGCGGGGCCGAAAGCGGTTACCGGCGTTATTTGGAATTGGGCGGGATTATCAATGAAACTGACTACCAGAGCGCTATTGATAGGATGAATCGTGCGCTTGACGGAAGGGGTCCGCAGGTAAGAAGTTCAGAAATGCTGTCCAGAGTAGGTCAGGCCGAGGGAATAGCGCAATATTCCGGGATTGCATTAAACGATTCGGGAGAGAGGCCGGATCCGAGAATCGTGCTTTATGTCATACTGCGCGGGGATACTAGGCCCGAGGGTGTGAAATACCACCACGATCAAATGTCCGACCAGCGCATATTCGGAGAGGTTTTGAGAATGCTGGGAGATACTGACTCATTCGATAAACTCGTTAAAGCCCATCCGCATATTTCTTTCAAATACGAAAGAGAGGAACAATGAATCGCAAGTACAAGCGCCGTCTCGTCAAAGCGATGTACAAGGTTCAGGATTCTCCGGCTCTGGACGAATATGGCAGCAAGATATTCGGACGATCTGTCCGGGGGACCTGGAGAATATTTCGCCATATCGCCAGGATGTCGACTTCCACTATTTGGAGGTGGAGAGACGACTGGGAAAGGGCAAGTTACCCGGGCAGGGTGGAAGTCCCGACATTTGAGGAATTTGCGACGTTTTTGTTTCACGAAGTAGCGCACGGTTGGTGTTATTTTCTGAAAGACGATCTGTCTCGGAATAATTATCCGACCGGGGTTGATGAAGAACAGGTCTGCTGGGATGTCAGCCAGCTGATATGCGGGATGCTCGGCATCTCCTATCAGGAGGAGTTGGCCGAACTGTCTCATCAATACTACCTTTTCCACATTGCGCGGCCCGATGATATGGAAGGCCTTGAACGTCTTGAAGAAAAAATGCCGGCACATCTTCGCTCCTAGACCCCATATGGGGTTTTTGTTAAACTATAATTATGAATCCCGTTAGAAGTCCTAGTCAGAAAAAATTTAATATAAATTTTTCTGTCAGGCACTAATTGGGATATAGTTTAAACCAAAGGTCTGCCCAAAATCAGCTCTGTACTGAATAAGGCGGACTTCTAACGGGATGAAGAAACTGTGGCTTGTAATTATTATTGTGGTGGCAGTGGTTGCCGGAGGGATCTATTATCTTGGCCTCTATACTTATTTCGTCAAGACAGAAATTCACGAGGAGTTACCTCGCCAGGGCGGGGTGTCCGATTCTCTTGTGCCCCAGATGAGAACTCTTGCGATTGGTTCGTTTGGCGAAATTGATCTCATTCACAAGGGCTCCGGCCAGGCCAAACTCATAGAAATAGACAGCAAGACGTTCTTGCGTCTTGAGAATTTCAGCGTGACGAGCGGACCGGACTTATATGTATATCTGTCCAACTCTACAAAGCCAACCCACAATATCAAAGATCTAGGCGACTATGTTGAACTCGGTCGCTTGAAAGCGACGTCCGGCGACCAAAATTACGACGTCCCTCCCGGCGCAGAGAGCTATAGAACGGCGGTAATCTGGTGCAAACAATTCGGCGTATTATTCTCATTCGCGGTGATGGAGTAAATAACATATATCTAATTAACTATTATGTATGCGTAAAGAATCATTGGAATTTCCCGGATCGGTGGAGGGAACGGTAAAATTCGACAAAGAAACCTGTTGCGCTCTTCAGCGTGGTTTTGAGCAGAATCCGGGAGAACCTGTTGCGCTCTTCAGCGTGGTTTTGAGCAGAATCCGGGAGTGGTTCAGCAACTCAAAGAACTGATGGGGCCGGTTGAGGTAAATAAGTTTGTCGAGATACTTCCGAACATCGACGAAACGAACGTCGTTCCGTCCGAAGAAATGAAGACGGTTTACGGCCAGATAGCCAAAAGGGAACTGGAAAGGATAGAGGCAGAGGACGAGGACGACGAGGACTTAACCTGCGGACATACCGTTGATGAACATCGGGAGGCGCTTGAAACCGTCGTTGAAAAAATGACACCGACAGTTAATTAATGAAACCCACTCCGTTCCAGCAAAAAGTTTATGATTTTGTAGTAACTATACCGAAGGGGGAGACGGCGACTTATAAGGAGGTCGCTGTTGCCATTGGCCATCCGAGGGCATATCGGGCGGTAGGGAACGCTTTGAATAAAAATCCTCATATCGGTAAAGTTCCCTGCCATAGGGTCATTAAATCTAATGGTGAACCCGGTAAGTATGTACTAGGGGTTAAAAAAAAGTTAGAATTACTTCATAAAGAGAAAACTTTATGAAACGAATTTTACTAGTCGGCGGAGGTAGCGGCGGGCACGTCTATCCCGTCATAGCTGTTGCTAATGCTCTAAAAGAAAGAGGCGACTCGGAATTGCTCCTTTTGGGCGATGACAGATTTATGGGGCAAGCCGCCAAAGAAAGCGGTATCCAGTTCCGCCCCGTAATGTCCGGCAAATTAAGGAGGTACTTCAGTCCGCTGAATTTGCTGGATATTTTCAAGTTTCCGGTCGGATTATTCCAGTCGCTCTGGCATATCTTTTGGTTTATGCCCGACGTGGTATTTGCCAAAGGCGGGTATATGTCGGTTCTGCCGGCGTTAGTGGCGAAATTATACTTGATACCTGTATATATCCATGAGTCCGATTCCGTGCCCGGTCTTGCCAACAAGTTCTTGGGTCGTCTGGCAAACAAAATATTCACCTCCTTCCAGATAAGCGCCGCTCATTTTGAGGCCGCAAAGACGGTCCTGACCGGCAATCCGGTCAGGCGTGAGCTTCTGACCGGCGACAGGAACGAAGCGGCCAGTATGTTCGGCCTAAGCCCCAGCAAAAAAACTGTCTTCGTATATGGCGGAAGCCAGGGGGCCCAAAAGATAAACGACATTGTCCTTGAGTCGCTGGTGATGACGGTAGGCAAGGACTTGCAGATGATCCACCAATGCGGAAGCGGCCAGTACGAAACGGTCAAAAAGTTGGTTGATAAATTCGTCAAAGAAGGCGAGGGGGGTTACGGCGATGCCATTACGCAAAATTACCGCCTTGAGCCGTTCCTTGATCTGGACAAGGTTCGGGCGGCTTATGCTCTTGCGGATGTTATTGTCTCCCGCGCTGGCGCGTCAAACATTTTTGAAATAGCGGCGGTGGGGAAACCGGCTATCATAATTCCGATCACCGCTTCTCCCGGCAACCATCAGCTGAACAATGCGATGGCCTTTAACAAATACGGGGCGGTGATGATAGAAGAGGAGAACCTTACTCCTCACATAATACTAAGCCAGATAGAATATTTATTGAGGCCGGAGAATTACGAGGCGGCCAGCCAAAAGATAAAAAGTTTTGCCACACCAGATGCGGCAGACAAAATCGCCGAGTTATTAACATCATAATGTTCGAAAAACAAAAAAAATATTTCGAGAATTTATTGAATAAGGGCTCATTGGGCCACGCGTATTTGTTTGCCGGACAAAACGCGGCGGGGAAAAGGGCATTTGCCGAAGACATCTGCACATTATTGACTAACAAGGGTTTTGAGAACAATCCTGATCTGAAATTCATCCGTCCCGACACAGAAAAGGACGACTACAAAATTTACATAGAGGAAATCAGGAGCTTGAAGTCATTTATGGCTCTCAAGCCCTATTCAAGCGAGTACAAACTTGCGGTGATAGATAGCGCCGATGCGATGACCCCGGAAGCGGCCAACGCGATGCTCAAGATACTGGAAGAACCGCCCAAGCGCTCCATACTCATCCTCATAAGTTCCAAACAGGGAGTGTTGCCCAAGACGATACTTTCAAGGTGTGAGACGGTGGTTTTTCCTCCGGTAAAAGAAGTAGAAACCGATGAAATGGCCAAAGCATTATCCGAACTGCGCAAAGTGGCCAGATATGGGATGGCGGAAAGGATCCAATACGCCAAAAAACTCCACGAGAAAGATGACTATGCCGAGTTAGTGAATTTATGGCTTCGCTCGCTTCACTTTCAGCTTGCCGACAAGCCCGCATCGGCGCCCATCTTGAGACGCCTCCTGAACCTCTCACGTATCGTCTCCCAGCCGCAATACAACCACCGCATCGCGCTGGAGAACTTCTTTGTTAACTTATAGTCTATGTTTATAATGGGTTTGTAGTAATTTTGTTGTTGCAATAACACAACGGTCGTGTTATTTTTGCAACAAAAACAAATGAAAAAATCCTCTACCCCATCGACTATTTTGATGATTCTCAAAGAGGTTGGGGCGATTACTATCGACGCATTCTTTAATCCTAAATATGCTAAAAAATACGGTTATACCCCGACTAATTTTTCAAAAGGCAGTTCTGCTTGCAGATCGGCTTTTACCAGATTACAGAGCAAAAACCTTATTAAACAAAAGGGAGATCTTTACTACTTAACTACCGAAGGTCAAAAAGAAGCATTTCTTTGTTTTGTCAAAAGTGGCAAATTTAGTCAGTTTTTAAAAAATGAAAATAAAAAATGGGATGGTAAGTGGAGGATAATGTTTTTTGATATACCGGAAAAGAAGCGAGGGAAAAGAGACGAATTGAGAGTAATGCTTAAAGCCGTTGGTTTTAAAGAATTTCAAAAAAGCGCATGGGTGTATCCATACAAAGTGCCCAACTTTTTAAAAGAGCTTTTGTTTGAAGAAAACATAAAACCTTATACACGTTTAATAACAACAACCAGTATAGAATACGATAAAGATTTAAAGAGGATGTTTGATCTTGATAAGACCTAAGCCAAAATATATTGCAAAATGTCACAAAAATATGTTGTTGCAATAATTCCACGACCGTTAGAGTATTGCAACAATAATGTTGTCAGTAGTGGTATTATAAAACGAAAGTCCCCGCCGGCTTTCAAAGCCAGAGGGGACGTATGACGACGAGGAAGAACACAGTTCCCTCGACAATTGTGAAGGTCACTGGCTGAAGCGCGTTTGCCAGATCCCATTTCTTTATAGCAAATAGCGCGCAGATGCAGGAAGCGAGCCAGATCGTCCAAGCGATCGGGTCCTCCTGGGCCGGGCTGTGGTATGCTCTGACGAATGTCGGAATAGCGCCGGCGAATACCGCGACTTGCGAACAGACAATCGCAGTTACGGCGTTACCTGTCTTCTGCCATAGCGCGATGCCTGCGACCGCGCTGGCAATGCTGACCCATTCAATGGCGCCCATTGTCGGCTTGCCAAAAACCAACACGAGGACTGTGATGATCCACGCCCCGGCAACGGCGCCGATGATCTGACCGTTGAGCGCGTTCTCCTTTCTCATCGCCACGAGTGCCAGCGTATCAACGCTTGCCCAGATGGCCCACGATACGGGAGACGGCACCGTCTGGCCGTTCACGATCGCCCAAATGTAGGGCAGGAAAGCAACGAAGAACAAAACGCCGGCTGCAGTGTTCACGGGTCCTCCTTTCTCAAGAATTGTGAGGAACTACGATGACACCATTATATCAAATTTTATCGCCTCTGTCAAGGTTTTTGAGTTTTTGTTTTTGTGTTAAATTTATTTTCAATGGAATACAAAACATTAATCAATGAACGGAGAAAGGATTTTGATGCGGCAGTAGAATGGGTCAAGAACGAGGTCGCCGGTATCAGGACCGGCAGGGCTCACTCGTCTATGGTGGAGGATCTGGTTGTGGATTATATGGGCTCCAAATTAAGAATCAAAGAACTTGCAACCATCAGCACTCCGGAGCCGAGGGTTATTTTCATACAGCCGTGGGACAAAGGCGCGATACCTTTGATAGAGAAAGCGATCAAAGACAGCCCGCTGGGGCTTAATCCGACATCGGATTCCAACGGCGTCCGCCTGACCATACCGTCTTTGACCGAAGACCGGCGCAAAGAATTTACCAAATTACTGCATCAGAAGGCCGAAGAAGCAAGGATAAAGACAAGGCAGATAAGGGAAGACATTTTGAAGAAAGTTCAGAACGCCGTGAGAGAAAAAACCGCCAGAGAAGATGATTTGAGGAATGCCAAAGAAGAATTGCAGAAAGTTGTTGACGAGCTGAATAAGAAGATAGAAGAATTGGTCAAAAAGAAAGAGCAAGAATTAATGAATTAATATGATCACTGCGCTTATCTTTATAGCCGTCATCGGCGTCCTGGTTGTAGTCCACGAGTTTGGACATTTTATTGTCGCGAAAAGAGCGGGGATGAAGGTGGAGGAGTTCGGGTTCGGCTTTCCGCCACGATTGTTTGGAATTAAAAAGGGCGAGACGACCTACTCTATCAACTGGATACCTTTCGGCGGTTTCGTGAAAATATACGGAGAAGACGGTGAACATCGCGACGCGCCCAGGAGCTTCTCGTCAAAACCCATCGGGACACGGCTGAAAGTGATCGTTGCCGGCGTGACGATGAATTTTCTTCTGGCGGCATTCCTTTTGATGCTGGGCAATTATGTCGGCATCAGGGTTGGCATCGGCGATGAGATGGACGAGATTTCCGCCGCGGCTAAAGATAAAATGGTCCAAGTGGTTAGCGTGGTTCAGGATAGCCCCGCCGATCAAGCCGGCTTGAAGATCTTTGACGAGATAGTCGGTTTTTCAACGGCTCAAGAGGTAAGGGATTATATTTCTGCTAATGCCGGCAGGAAAATTGAATTAACCATCAGGAGTGATTCGCAGACAGAAGTCAAAGAAATATCGCTTCCCGAAAAGGATGAGGGCGACGGCCTGCTTGGCATCGTGCCGGCAAGAACCGGGCTTTTGTCCTATCCCTGGTACGAGTCATTATGGCGGGGACTGGAAGATGCGGTATTCCTGACTTGGCAGACAGCCATCGGGTACTACGAACTTTTCAAGACGCTGCTGTTGAAAGGGCAACTGCTTGCCGATGTCTCGGGACCCATCGGCATAGCCAGTGTTACCGGGCAGGCGGCGGCGGTAGGATTCAGATTTTTGCTCCAATTCGTGGCATTGATATCGGTCAACCTGGCGATACTGAACATCATCCCGTTCCCGGCGCTTGATGGCGGACGGGCATTGTTGCTGATCATAGAGAAATTCAAGGGCTCGCCGGTAAATCAAAAAGTAGAAGCAGTCATAAATTCCATCGGATTTGCTCTATTAATTCTGCTTATGATATATGCTACAGTTAAAGACATTGGGAGGTTATTCTAATGCGTTTATCTCAATTATTTACAAAGACACTTCGAGAAGCGCCGGCTGATGAGATAGCCGTTAATTCTCAATACCTGACAAGGGGCGGTTTTGTGTTCAAGAATTCGGCGGGCATTTATTCATTTCTGCCATTGGGTTGGAGAGTGATGGGGAGGATAGCGAACATGGTCAGGGAAGAAATTAACGCCATCGGCGGGCAGGAGCTTTTTATGCCGGCCTTGGTGGAGAAGAAATATATGGAGCCGACCGCGAGGTGGGACTTGGATGTAGGGTTCTTTGCCAAGGGAAAGAACGACGAAGAAGCCAATTTCGTAATGGGGTGGTCTCACGAAGAGGTTCTCACCGCCATTGCGGCCAAGTACATAAATTCCTACAAGGACCTGCCGTTTGCCGCCTATCAGATACAGACCAAGTTCAGGAATGAGCCGAGGGCGAAATCGGGCCTGTTGCGCGGGCGCGAATTTATGATGAAGGACTTGTACAGTTTTCACGTGTCGGAAAAAGACCTCGAATTGTACTACGAAAAGGTGAAAGATGCTTATTTCAGGATATTCGAGCGCTGCGGATTGAAGGCCGTCTACACGCTTGCCGCCGGAGGCGTATTTACCGATAAATTCACTCACGAGTTCCAGGTTCTGTCCGAGGTCGGCGAGGATACCATATTTCTATGTTTGAAATGCGGGTATGCGGAAAATTTAGAGATATCTAAACTGAAAAACGCGGACGTTTGCCCCAAGTGCGGCGGAAATATCGCGGAGAAGAAAGCCATAGAGGTTGGAAATATATTCAACAACGGGACGAGGTACTCCGATAACTTGGGATTGTCTTTTGTAGATGAGAAGGGTGTTAAAAATTCCGTCTGGATGGCCGCTTACGGGATAGGTATCAGCCGGTTGATGGCGACAATTGTAGAGGTCTCAAATGACGGACAAGGGATAATTTGGCCGGAGAGCGTGGCGCCGTACAAAGTTCACCTAATTGTTCTGGACGACAGAAAAGAAGAAGCGGATAAAATTTATAACGACTTGGCAGTAAAAGGCGTCGAGGTGCTCTACGACGACAGGAGCGACAAGACAGCGGGAGAAAAATTCGCCGATGCCGACCTCATCGGCTGTCCGGTTCGTGTAGTGGTAAGCAATAAGACGTTGGACAAGGGAAGTGTGGAAATTAAGAGAAGAAAAGAAAAAGATGTAGAATTGGTCCCAATGAACAACATCGAAATTTAAAAATCCCTGCCAGAACGGGGATTTTTTGATTGTTGATATGAATTTTGGTATGGTATTGTATCAATAAAGAACTTCGGCTACTTTTACCGCGATGCTAAACAAACTTTTTGGTTTCTGGTCAAAAGACATCGGTATTGATCTGGGTACGGCGAATACTCTGGTTTATGTTCGGGGCAAGGGCATTGTCATCAACGAACCTTCGATCGTCGCGGTCAACCAAAAGACCGGCAAAATTCTTGCTATCGGCAGCGAGGCCAAAAGAATGGCCGGCCGGACGCCGGGATACATAGTCGTCTCAAGGCCACTGGTGTCGGGAGTGGTCTCTGATTTTGAAATAACCGAACAGATGCTCAAGTATTTCATAGACAAGGTCCACCAGGAAAGTTTCTCCGTCCTGCCCCGTCCCAGGGTCGTCATCGGCGTGCCCTCAGGTGTGACCGAAGTGGAAAAGCGCGCCGTTGAGGATGCCACGTACAACGCCGGAGCCCGCGAGGTCTATCTCATAGAAGAACCTATGGCGGCTGCTATCGGTTCCCGGTTGCCGGTACAGGAAGCCGTAGCCAATGTTATAGTGGACATAGGCGGAGGCACGACGGAAGTCGCCGTTATCTCGATGGGCGGAGTTATCGCCTCAAGATCATTGCGCATAGCCGGAGATAAATTGAATGAGGATATAATCAGATATCTGAGGGAAGAAAAGAACTTGTTTATCGGCGAACCATCGGCAGAGAACCTGAAGATAACACTCGGTTCGGCATACCCTTTGCAGGAAGAACTTGAAGGAAAGGTAAGGGGCAGAGACCTGGTTTCCGGTCTTCCCAAAGAGATAACTCTGACCTCCGAAGATATACGGGAAGCGCTGCATAAATCCACTCGCAGCATCGTTACGGCCGTGAGGGATACGATAGAAGAGACGCCGCCTGAACTTACCGCCGACCTGATAAACAGGCACATATTCCTGGCCGGAGGGGGAGCCCTGCTTAGGGGTCTTGATAAAGCGATAGCCCACGAGACCAAGCTTTTCGTTAAGGTGGTTGACGACCCGCTCACTGCGGTGGCAAGAGGTTGCGGTTTCGTACTGGAGAATGTCGATCAGCTGAAGTCCATTCTCGTTTCTCCCGACAAAGGAAGCTATTTGTAATGCGCCACTCATTCTTAAAGACGATAATTTTTTTGTTTGCTCTCATTGTTGGGCTGATTTTTGTCGACCGTCAATTTTTTGACCAAAAAATAAATAATTCCGGCGCTACGATGGCCAAAAGGCCGGCTTCGTATCTTTTTTCCAAACTGGAATCCACCGGGTTCTTTTTTCGGGGGTTGGCCGGGCTCAAGAACACCATAACGGAGAACGAGAACTTGAAGAAAGAGAACTTGGGTCTGCTGTCCCGGCTTGCCGATTATGAGGACTTGAAAAATGAGAATGATTTTTTAAGGAGTGCCTTGGACATATCCCCGCGTTTTAACAACGAGATAGTTTACGCGAATATCTATCAATTTCAGCTTGGCGCAGACGGGTACGATGTTCTTATAAATGAAGGTACCGGCGGCGGTATAACTGAGGGCGACATAGTGGTCACCGAAGAAGGCGTTTTGATCGGCCGTATCGAAGAGGCGCAGGAGAATTTCTCCCGCGCGCTGGTGGTAAGCGACACGGACTTCAACGTTACGGCTAAGGTCTTGGATTCCGAGACGGCCGGCATAGCGAGGGGCGCCCTTGCTCAAGGGCTGTACTTCGATCTGATAATCCAGAGCGATCCCATCAAAGAGGGCGATGTGGTCGTATCAAGCGGTACGGACCTTGTCCCGCCGGCTCTGATAGTGGGAACCGTCAGTTATGTGGAAACCAATGAGACCGATCTGTTCAAGAAAGTTAAGATAAAGCCAGCTATGGGAGAAATAAAAATAGGGCGGGTATTGATAATTCGAAAAAATGGCGGGAGTTAAGCTTTTTATAATATTTCTTGTCGTATTGGTTCTGGATGGGCTGGTGTTGCCTGCATTTTTTGGTTTAAGAAACAGTTTCCTGTCCCTGCTTTTGCTTATCGTCCCCATTCTTTATATGGGCCCCAAGAGACAATACGTCGCCTGCGGGTTATTTTTTTCCGTCATCCTGGAAATGTCCAAAGGAATTAGTTTGGGCGGCTTGGCGCTCCCGTTCTTATTTACATCGGTTGTAATATATTTGACCCAGAGATTCTTGGACATACAATATACGTATGATGCCAGGTTCGGTTTGAGCAAATCGGTTCTTACTGCCCTGATGTCGGTGGTGTTCATTTATGTGTTCTCATTTTTTTATAGGCAAGGCGGCGTAAATATGGAGTATTTCGATCCGGTTATCGGTTTGACCACTGTACTGGAAGCTCTGGTGTTGGTTTTTGTATTTAATATCGTGTTCAATAAGAAAAGCGATTATGCGCGAATATAAAATTTCCGTGAGCGAGGACTGGGTGAGTCCGGAGGAGACCCTTCTTGATTCAAGCAGCGATCACCAGGATCTCGAGGTGCCTATTTCGAACTCTATTTTTAAGGCGTCGTTTTTTATTACCGCCGTTCTATGCGTTGTCGTCGTTGCCTTTGTCTTTGACTTGAGTGTCAGGCGATACGATTATTTCGCCGGCATAGCATTCCAGAACAAATCGGTTAATTTTTCCGTTCCGCCTCCGCGGGGCATCGTATTTGACCGCTTGGGCAGGCCTCTGGTTGCCAATGAGCCGGTATTTGATCTTTTAGTTATTAGCAAAGAAGCGAGGAACGCCAGCGACGAGGAGATAGGTAAGGCGGCCGAAATATTGGGCAGGAGCGGAGATGAGTTCAGGACATTTCTATCCGATGGTGTAAAGAACAATTCTGTGTTCTTCGCCGGCTCCGGTCTGGACAAGAACCAGGTCCTGGAGATAAAAACTCTCAGCCCGAAGGGTTTTTACGTCGTGCCGAATACAATAAGGCGGTATGTGGACGGTCCCCAGTTCTCTCCAGTATTGGGATATGTGGGCAAGGTCTCCAAAAACGAACTCGGCGTGGACGACTATTATTATCCGACAGACATTATCGGCCGGCTGGGCATTGAAGCGCAGTACGAGGAATATCTCCGGGGCGAGCACGGCAGAATATTCTTC
>Ga0209542_10003541_pt1 | contig 33337 bp, 36 predicted proteins | sample RifCSPhighO2_01_FD_184028 | JGI IMG/M metagenome (GOLD analysis project Ga0209542, IMG submission 184028) | Soil microbial communities from Rifle, Colorado - Rifle CSP2_plank highO2_0.1 (SPAdes) (version 2) | ecosystem: Environmental > Terrestrial > Deep subsurface > Rock core/Sediment ... | reverse complement strand
TCCCCCACAATCAAACTTGAATCTCCCAAACGCAACGTCGTTCGGATACCCTCCTCCGCGCTCACCTCAGTGGTTCCTCTGGTAAGAGCAGAAGCCACCTTCATGCTTTGAATATTGTAATTAAGCTTACGAAGCGCGTCAACAGGAAGTTCCAACGTGTCTTCAATGGTAAGAATTCTACTCCTACGCATGATGTCCACCATCACGCTACCAAGGAGCGACGTTTTTCCACTGCTTCGCGTCCCTGCGATAAGCAACGTCCTACTCCCATCAATTAAAAAGTTCATCACTCCAGCAGCAAGCGGGCTAATCATCTTTGTGTTTATAAACAACGGTAAGGTCCAAGGCTTGTCTCGGTGGCGACGGAAGGAATACGCAAGTCCTGTGGGGTTGAGTGGGGCGGTGATGGCTGCAACTCTCGCTCTTGCCTGCGGCAAAATAAGTTCCGTATCCAAAATAGGGTTAGCTTCATCTAATGGGCGTCCTGAAATAATCCTTAACTTCGAAGCCCAACTATCACCTTCAGGCGCACTTGGAATAATGTTGGTAGTGCAATCCCCAAACTCATTATGGACTACGAACATCGGAATCCGTCCCATCGGCGAATTGACGGTAATATCTTGTATTTGGTCATCTCCAAGCAACGCTTCCACAAGACCAAAGCCAACCGTGTAACGCACCAAGATGTCTGCGAGCTCATCGCGCTCTTTGTTGCGAATATGGATGTTGCGCTGTGACGCTAACTCATCAATCAAATCGCTTCCGATAGCGGCGAACACAGCACGCATGCGCTCAGGATCCACAAACTCCGAGCGCTTCGGCTTGTGCTCAGTGAGAATGCTTCGCGCGGCATCAAGCAACTCGTACTTATCATACGAAAGTTTGAACTCCGTAGGAAGCATATGATACAAGTACTGCACTGACTCAGGAATCTGAAACACAGTAACTTCCGTGTTTCCAACCTGGTAGCTTGCCAATTCTTCTCCTTCCGCAGGAACAGACGCCATAACTTTAGTATAAAGAAAGTCAGGACGAGTGCTGGGCGAGAACAGCCTTCGGTAAACTGTTCGGTCCCCTATCTGCAAGCCAGCGGTGAACGGCTGGGCAAGACGGATAAGCGTGGTTTGTTCAAGCTGTCCGATAAGTTCATTCATAGTCTGGAAATATCCTTGCAGGCAGCCGGCGCCTTCCTGTGTGGTAAGCCCCTCTTTCAACTGACGTTCTTCCTCCCGCGTCAGACGCTTGAGTTCAACATAAGCGCCAACAGGATCGCTTTTGAGCAGACGTTGAAGAAGAGTTTGCAGTGCGACATAGCGCGGATTTATCCACTTAGCACAGGCAGGCCGCGCCATCATGCCATACGCCAAACGCTGCGATGAGGCCTGCTTGTAGATTTGAGCAATCTGGCCAAGCATTGCGACCTGGTTTTCATCATATTCAATGTCACGCTTTTGGACAAGAAGAAGCTTAGTGATTTTTCCCACTTGAGAAAGCGCGTCGATGACAAATGCCATCATGCGAGGTTCATCTTCAACACTAGGAAAAAACGGGCACTCTGCGCAGTCAAACCGCAAGATGCTCTCTTCACCCTCACGAATAACTTCGTACTTCCCGCACTCCACACTCAACCTCTTTTTTAATGTCTTGTGTTTATCATCAAAAAGAGGTCAGCAGAACCGCAGTTCGAATCTATGTTCAAACTCAGGCAAACCACAGTTTGTCGCAGTTCTGCGAGCCTCTTTTGCCACTCTTAGGCAGTCACACAAACTTATTAGGCATTGGCTTATTCATTCGTCCTGGAGTATATAAACGTTTATGCCTGACACGACCTTGGCCCCAGCCCCCCCGGAATTCCCCCGACCAGACTCTTCTACTGAACAGATTAACACAGTCGCGGCACGATTGCGCACCAGCGAAGAACGCAACAGTGAGATGCGCAAAAAAGTCATCCTTTTGGAGCAAAATATGCTCTCCAACCACAAACGGGCGATGAGCGAGATAAAGTCCCTCCAGAGCGAACTTAATGAACTCAAACGCACGGTTCAAGGGGTTGAGGACAAGATTATCACGATCATCAAAGAACTTCGGCTCACCTCCCGAAAAGAAGACATCGAGGTCTTGCGCAAGTATATCGAGCTGTGGGACCCGGTACGCTTTGTGACACGGGAAACAGTTGACAAGATTGTAGAAGAGAAGCTGCGCGGAAAAACAAAAGAGGAAGAGGAATGACTACAAAGAAGAAAGTAACTATGACTCTTTCTTTGAAAGGCTACTCGCGTTTCAAATTACTTATGAGTAAACTGCACTTCTCTAATGAAGATTTCTTCTTATGCTATTGCGTACTTAATACTGCACGAACTGTCGTAACACCACTTCAACGTAGACAAGTTCTACGCGAAATGAGATTGCTAAAGTCGTACAAACCTTTAAAAAGATAAACACTCTTTTCCTGCTAAAAAGGTGAATCATGGCATTAATGGACTTGTTTGTGAAGAAAAGAGCAGAGCCAAATCTCCAGCCACAAGTCCCTGTTGCCGATGTGCCAGTCCAGCAGGTAGTGGCAATGCAGGCCCAAGGGCTTTCCAACAACCAAATTATCCAATCACTCCAAAACCAAGGGTATCCCGCTCCGACAATTTACGACGCTATAGCCCAGGCAGAAGTTCGCAAGAACCCAGAACCTTTCGAAGCACCTACAGAACAAAGGGCAGAAAAACAACAACATCCCGACTCAGAAGTGATTGTCGAACAACTCATCGAAGAAAAATGGCATGAACTGCAAAAAGAATTAGCAAAAACAAACGAGTGGAAAGACTCAATGAGTTCTCGACTAGACAAAATGGAACAATCAATGGCAGACATGAAAGGAGACCTCGACGGACTCCACAAAGCGATTGTTGCCAGAATTGGAGAATACGATAAAACTCTTCTTGATGTTGGAACCGAGATTAAGGCAATGGAAAAAGTGTTCCAGAAAGTGTTACCTGAGCTTACGGGAAATATTCAAGAACTTTCTCGGATAACTAAAACAACAAAAGAGAACAAAACAGAAAAGAAGGGCAAGTAGATTGAAATTTCTAAATAAGTATTACGTGCTGATTTGGACCCTTTTGTTGATTCTATTAACTTGGTTTATTTATGCTTGGAGAATGGTTCTTTTTTGTGATATCTCCATCACAGGTAATAATTGCTTTGTAGACTGGGGCTTTGTAATAACTATGTACGTTCTTGTTTCCATTGTCTACAATGTGATTTACTCAGTCATATACTTTGTGAAAAAAAGAATATAACGACCTTTTTTCATTGCATTTTCGTTTGAAATTACTTTTAAACTTGCTATTCTATACTTGTCATATACTTAATCGTGAAGAAACCGACAAGCATGACCAGAACAACACCAAGAATCTTTGGATGGAACACCGTCTGGAACGCACTAGCATTTCCTGATTCAACCTGCGCGGTAAGGTTAGTTCCTTGAAGCTTCTCAAGCCCTCCAGTCTCTTCAGTCCAGACAGAAACAATAGAACCTACACCAATAATGGTGATGATTGCAAAAGTCCATAGCGCTGCACCGAACTTATCCTGCTTCACAAAGTCAACAATGAAGTTTCGTTCAATCCCTGTCGCCATGAACGCAAGCATCATCAAAACCATAAAAATGATGAACAACACAAACCATGGAGCCATCAAGCTGACGCTTTTGATAACAATCGGTGAAAGCAGCGCCATAAGCGCGACAAGAACTGAGATGATTGCGGCAATCGCCCTACGTTCTTTGAACCATTCCATCTGGTCCAAAACAACATAGATGAGCACTAAGATTAACAAGAATGGAAACACGTTGTTGAACTGCTGCAAAACGCTAATGTCAAGAGGGGTTGCCATGTGTGTACCTAAGGGTTACCGAACCAATCTCTAACAGTTTGTCTGGCGCCGGGTCCAGGAGTATCATCTCTTGTGATGTACCAGATTACTAACCCCATTACCGCGATAACAACTATAACTGCTTGAAGCATCGGATTAAATCTGAGCCAATCAGGAGCGAACGCAGGATAGATTCCGCCAATAATACTTGCGAGCACCGCCACAACTGCAATCGCGATGAAAATCATTACTACTCCATTATTCTTTACACCAGCCGGACTTCCTAAGCCTATGAACCCGAATAGTAGTATTGCGAGAAGAATCGCAACAAGAGCAACTCCTGTTTGTGGAATAAATGTTGTGATGATAATGAATGGGTCGGTTTCAGGGGGGTAATATCTCAACGTGTGTCCTGCAGCCAGAATTAGGGAAATAGTAAATGCAAGGATGCCATTGATTTTTTTATCTCCTTTGCGATATGGAGGAATAGCAGGAGTGTTTGCTGTTGCAGCCTGTGCCGGAACATCAATCCCAAATATTTTAATTTTCTGTAAAACTGCAAAAATGATACTAAACAGTAATATGAATGGAATCCACAAGTCATTCAAACCCCAATTATTCAGCCAATAAAGAATAGCTTGCAAGTTTCCGGACCCTGCCCCATAATACGGAATTGCTATTTTATCCACCCAGCCATTCTTTCAACCTTGCGTCCAATCTTGCAGGAGTGGTGCCTGCGCCAGGAGGAGTATCTTCTCGAGTGATAAACCAGATTATAAGTCCAAATACGAGCAACACAATAACAAGTGCTTGCATATTGGGATCATCTATGAGCCAGGAGGGTGCAAATGCGGGAAATGCTTGAAATACCATTGTTAACATCAAAAGTATTGCGGCAGCAATAGTTACCAATCGTACCGGCAAGTTGGGAAAGTGTACAATTCCAGTGAGAAGTACAACCATCAGAATTACCATCAATAAAATCGCAGCACTGGGAAGAAAGGTATTAATGATGTTAATTGGGTCCGAGCGAGCATCGTAAACTCCTCCAGTGATGTGCGGCAGAACGACAAGTGCAGCTATAGCAAAAGCGATTAGTCCGTGCATCTTTTTGTCAGGTTTTGTTCCTTGATCATTTTTGAATAGTTCAACCTTCTGTAAAATCGCAAACACCAGCGCGAACAGAAGCAGAAAAGGCAACAATGCATCAACAACACCCCAAGACTGCATAAACGCAAGAACACTTTGAATCTGGCCACCACTGTAGTACTGCGTTCCAGCGTAATATGGGTCGTATGCCATCCTCTTTTAGTCACCCGCGTACATAACGATATAGATGATAAGAAGCAAGACGATTATTAAAACTATCGCTGCGACACCAGTGTTGGTCGCGAACTGTGAGAGCCAGTCCCAGAAGACTTCAAGCCAAGTCTGGCCGTTATCCGCCTTGAGAGCGTCCATGAAGATGAAGATAATGGAAATCGCGACGAACACCATGAATCCAGTGCGCCACCAGCTTCCTTCTTTAAGCCACTCTCCCTTATCGATTTCTGCTTTGCTATAGAACGTACCAATCATCATCAAGAAGAACACAAGGACGAGCAACAGCACTATTATCTCGCTGCTAACTTTGGTGATGACCGCAACGAGCTTCGAACTCGCGACAACAAGAAACGCGGTAACGAACGCAACCATCGCGTTCAAGTTCTTCTTCGTCACTTCTTTGTCTTTTGGACCTTCTTTGCCAAAAAGCGCACTTCGCTCAAGAATAGCAAACATAATAGTGAATGTCAGAATGAATGGCAGAAGAACATCATAGACTCCCAACTGCCTGAAAAAGTCAAGTACATTGCCCAATACAGTCGCCATGATTCACGCTCTTTTTCAAGTCTTTCATACCTTGTCATTTATATATGTTGTGGTGACATTCGTCTCAAGAAACGAGCTTATTTTCCTGCAGTTTGCTTTTTGCTTTCAAAGATATGCAAGGAATCGTGCCTTTCTGTTGTATAACACACAACTTTGACCCCATCTGGTTCGCGCACTATATAGCATACGTTAAATCAGAATCCAGAGTAAATGTCTGTCTTGACTCACAAAAATCGTGGTCGTAACAGCTTGTCACCGTAAGGCGCTTTGCATACCTAGCAGGAATTTCAAACCGATTCACCGTGTTCACCTCTTTGAACTTATCGTTCACATACACAACATACTTCTGGGGTTGGAAAAATCAACCCGAACCTCTTTTTGACAACTCGCAAGAACAAGCGCGGCCAGCTCTAACACGTATTTTGTCACAGCTTTCGTTTTTTAATCAAGCGTTATAAAGATTATGACTTATTTATGACTTAACGAATGAGACTACAATAAATCCGGTTCGTCTTGTGTTTTTATCCCGTTATTTCAATTTCTTTCGTAAAATTTCCAATATTTTCTGCAAAACAAATTTTAAGTCATAAAAGAAAGAAAATGTTGCGCCGGGGTCGCCTAACCCGGTATGGCAACAGTCTGAACAACTGTACCTGAAAAGGTCTCAGGGTTCAAAAACCTTACGGTTTCTCGGACTGTGGGGGTTGAAAGTCCCTGCCCCTGCGTCTTTTTATCTCGTAACCATTATAAATCACCTGCTTCTTTTATTGTTTATGCTCAACAAAAAAGTATTCCAGGAACTCCGTGAAGGAATTGAGAAGTTCGATGCCATGCGTGAAGAACTCATCGCTCAGTCTCGCCTTATTCTCAAGGCAAGCAAAGCGGCGATTTATGCGGCACACCGCGGCGACATGAAAGAAGCACAAGAACTGCTTACTGGAACAAAGAAAACACTTGTGCAAATCGATGGACTCTTGAAAAAAGATGCGCACTTAGCAGCGACCGGAGCATATGGAGACGCTTTGGAAGAGTACGCAGAAGCAGCATGTTACATCCACTACCTTGCGACAAAGCAGATTGCGACACCAAAACAAATCGGAGTGGACGCTGACGTTTACCTGCCCGCGCTTGGTGACCTTGTCGGAGAACTGGTGCGTAAAGCAGTGAATTCGGTGATTGCAGGCGATTCTACAACTGCACTCGAGATTAAAGATACTGTTTCTGAACTCTACGCAGAACTCATGCTGTTCGACTGGCGCAACACGCCCGCGCGCAAAAAATTTGATTCTATCAAATACGGACTTGAGAAGCTCGAAGACTTAGCGTTGAAGATTAAGTTGAAGTGAGTTTTATGCACATCTTATTTGATTGGGACGGAACCATTGCAAAGAAAGAAGTTGCTGAAGAAGCAAGCTTGCGGCGATGCACGACTCTTGACTTGGTCATTACCCCTGAGCAAATGCGTGAAATGCAAAAAACACATGCGCATTACGATATCAACAAGGCGGCGCTTCGAAAATACACAGGCGTTACGGATGAGCGGATGCTTTCTCTCATAGACTGATTTTTATGACGTAGAAAAGCTAGCCATTCATCCGCACCTTAAAAGGCGCGGCTTTCTGGCTTTTCTCCGTAAAACCACGGGCTTTAGCCCCTGGATAGCACTGAGTAGCGAGTTTTTGTTATAAGAACAATTTATTAACTCCAGTCATCTCATAGTATTCTATGTCAGGAGTGATGATTTATAAGCAAGATGGACTCTACCGTTTTGCGTATGTTCCCAAAGACGACCTCTATGCAGAAATTCTCAAACGATTTCCTGAACACGGTTATGACTTTGTCGCAGCGCGTGCAGGTTTATCTGACTGCGGAATTGTGGGAAGTGAACGAACACTACTCGTGCGCTTACTTGAAGCGCTCGATCGACAGGAAAAGACGGGAAAGCGCGTTGAAGTAGATGCGGAACTTGACCGGATTTTTCCTCACAGTGTACATCTCTCTCTTGGAGGCACACCACTTTACCCTGCCAAACCTTTATAAATTGATGACTAATTTCTGAACACTATGACGCGTACACACACCTGCGGCGAACTCACCAAGAAAGATTTACAGAAAGAGGCAACGCTCTGTGGCTGGGTACAAACGCGAAGAGACCACGGTGGAGTCGTTTTCATCGATCTCCGAGACCGCTACGGAATCACGCAAATAGTTTTTGATCCCTCCCATAATAAAGAAGTCCATACGGCAGCAGAACACCTTGGACGAGAATGGGTCTTACAAGTACAAGGACATGTCCGCATGCGGCCAGAAGGAATGAAGAACTCCAAATTACAAACTGGCGAAATAGAACTTCTTGCAGATATTTTAGTTGTTCTTAATCCAGCAGACACACCTCCTTTTGAAATCGATGGACGAGAAGAAGTATCTGAAGATTTAAGACTCAAATATAGATTTTTGGACTTGCGCAGAAAAAGATTGCAAGAAAACATCATATTCCGCGCCAATGTCATTAAGTTTCTGAGAGATTGGATGCACGCCCGTGATTTTGTAGAAATAGAAACCCCCCTGTTGACTGTATCCAGCCCAGAAGGAGCAAGAGATTTCTTAGTCCCTTCAAGAATACATCCTGGAAAATTTTATGCCTTGCCCCAAGCACCGCAGCAATACAAACAATTACTCATGGTGGCAGGTTTTGACAAATACTTTCAAGTAGCCCCGTGTATGAGAGATGAAGATGCACGGGCAGACAGAAGCCCAGGCGAGTTTTACCAATTAGACACGGAGACAAGCTTTTTGACGCAAGACCAGTTCTTTGAACTCATGGAGCCCTTATTCATTGAGGTAAGCAAAAAGTTCACCACTAAAAAAATAATGAAAGTTCCATTTCCAAGAATTCCTTATCGAGAATCAATGTTGAAGTACGGCGTGGATAAACCTGACTTGCGCTTTGGGCTGGAAATACAAGAAATAAATGAACTGGTCAAAGACGGCAAGTTCGATGTTTTCAAAAACGCTATAAAAGAAAAAGGTTGTGTAAGAATAATCACTGCACCAGGCGCCGCCAACAAATTTGCAAGAAAAGACTTAGATGAACTAACTGAGCACGCAAAATCGAACGGAGCAGGCGGTTTGGCCTATATAACACTGAAAGACAATGAAATAAAATCACCGCTAACAAAATTCTTAGGCGATGAATTCATCAATACTATCATAAAAAAAGCAAACGCCAAAGAAGGAGACATAGTGTTCTTTGGAGCTGGAAAAGAACTAACAGTTTGCAAAGTATTAGGACAGTTAAGAATTGAACTAGGCAAAAGATTAAATTTAATCGATGAGAATTTATTGGCCTGGCTGTGGATAGTGGACTTCCCAATGTACGAGTTTAACGAACAAGAAAACAAAATAGACTTCATGCACAACCCGTTCTCGATGCCACAGGGCGGAATGGAAGCTCTCCAGAAAAAAGACCCGCTGGACATATTGGCATACCAATATGACATTGTATGCAACGGACTTGAACTCTCTTCAGGAGCAGTACGAAATAACGTGCCTGAAATCATGTACAAAGCATTCAACATCGCAGGATATCCCCGAGAAGCAGTTGACAAGAAATTCGGTCACATGATAGCCGCATTTAAATTCGGAGCGCCTCCCCATTGCGGGTTTGCTCCTGGCATTGAAAGAATGGTCATGATATTACGCGGAGAAAACAACATACGAGAAATCACAGCATTCCCTAAAAATAAGTCCGCAGAAGACGTCATGATGGGCGCACCCTCTGAAGTTGATGAAAAACAATTGAAAGAACTTCACATAAAACTAGATATTGTGCAGCCGAAGAAGTGAGACTGTGGACGACTGTATTTTTTGTAGAATAGTGAAAGGGGATGCGCCGTGCCATAGAATTTGGGAGGATTCTGAGCATCTTGCATTTCTCTCAGTATTCCCAAACACTCCTGGTTTCTCAGTTGTTATTACTAAAGAGCATCATGCTAGTTACGCCTTTGATTTACCCAATTCAATTCTCAAAGCATTAGTTATTGCTGCAAAAAAAGTTGCAAAGCTCATTGATTCGAAGCTTGAAGATGTTGGGCGAACAGGCATGATTTTTGAGGGATTCGGTGTTGACCACATTCACGCTAAACTTTTTCCAATGCATGGGACAAAGATGAAAGATTGGAAGCCTCTAAAATCGAACGTTGATAAATATTTTGAAAAATATGAAGGATATGTTTCTTCGCATGACTACAAGCGTGCAGATGACACAAAACTAGCAGAACTTGCGAAGAAAATTCGAGACTGAGTCTATTAAAAAGTGCGCCGGCGCCGGGACTTTCAACGTTCTCAGCTACCGCTAACCGAAAACTATTTGAACCCGGATATCCTTTCGGATACCTACCTGACAAGTAGGCGGCCTACCTGGTTGGCCAACGCCGGCACCTTTTTCTTTTTGATTGCCCGCTTAAAATGTCTTTCTGAAGAAAAGTTGGAAATCTTCCAACTCTCACAGAAACCTTTTTAACCCAGCATCTCGAAAATCAACATATGAACGCTCCAAAAACAATCGCAACACACGACGGTAACTTCCACGCAGATGACGTGTTTGCTATTGCCATCTTGAAAATGATCTATCCTGATGTAGTAGTTGTTAGAACGCGTGACAACGCTCTTATGGAAAAAGCGGACCTGCGCGTTGATGTAGGGTTCAAATACGACCCATCAACTGGCGATTTTGACCATCATCAAGCAGGAGGAGCGGGAAAACGCGCGAACGGAATTGAATATGCTGCCTGTGGCCTTATTTGGAAGCACTTTGGACAATTATTGGTAGCTGAAAGAATTCAGCAGCGAATTGATTTCAAGCTTATTCAGTTCATAGATGCAGAAGATTTGGGCGCTGTCATCTATGATGAAAAACTCCCACCTGTGACCGTAGCAGATTTGGCGAGATTATTTAATCCACTCTGGAACGAACAAACAGATGTTGACGCTTGCTTTATGCAAGCAGTACGGTTTGCACAACACTTCATTGAGCGACTTCTAGCCGCAATGCAAGGAGAAGAACAAGCTTCAATAATAGTCAGAGCAGCCCTCAATAAATCAAAACGCAAAGACTACATTGTTCTTGAAGAATATGCGCCATGGAAAGATGTTATTGTTGGAGAAAGCGAAGCAAAGTATGTGGTTTATCCTGCTTTAGACAAACGAGACTGGACAGTTTATGCAGTCCCCATAACTAAAAGCTCATTCGAAGCACGCCAAAAAATGCCTGCATCATGGGGTGGGAAAAAAGATGAGGAGCTTGCCAAAATCACCGGAGTTTCTGACGCAGTTTTTTGCCACAGCGGGCTTTGGATTGCAAAAGCAAAGAGCTGCGCAGGCGCTGAAAAGCTCGCGCAGCTGGCGTTAGCGCACAAGTAGCACAAACCTTTTTAAAAAACCACGTTCTCGGCTTACCTATGGAACTATCCTTAGACTTGGTCAAAAAAGTTGCTGCCAACGCACGCTTGAAACTCAAAGAGGAAGAACTCAAAAAGTTCCTTGAAGAAATGAAAGACATACTTGGGAATTTCTCAAAACTTTCAGAAGTCGACACAAATAATACTCTGCCGAGCTTTCATCCGATTCCCGTAGTGAACAAAACACGCGAAGATAAGGTTGGCGAATGTTTGAATCGTGACGATGCACTTTCACTTACAGCGCACACCAAAGATGGCTACTTCAGAGGTCCTAAGGTATTATGATTATCCGTGACTTTGTTGCAAATGCAAAAAAAGGAAATATCGACCTTGTAGAACATACGCACAAGGCGGTTGAAGAAGCCCAAAAGATTTCAAAAGAGTATAGATACATAACTGCATGGGCAGACACGATTTCTCGGGCTGAAGAACTTCAAAAACAGGCAACAACCGGAAATGCGCAAGGAAAACTCTTTGGAGTTATTATTTCAGTCAAAGACAACATATGCGTCAAAGGAGTGGAAAGCACGGCAGGGAGTGCAATACTCAAAGGATACAAGCCACTCTTCAACGCAACCGTTATCGAAAAATGTTTGGCAGAAGGAGCAATCATCCTTGGCAAAACAGCACAAGACGAATTCGGATTTGGAGGATTTTCAGTAAATACGGGAATCGGCTATGAAAAACCCCTTAATCCTCTAGATAAAAAAAGAACTACTGGTGGAAGTTCAGGAGGAGCGGCAGGGCTTACCCGCAAAGCGACCTTTCCGCACCTTGCTTTGGCAGAAAGCACCGGGGGAAGCATCGCAAACCCTGCAGCATTTTGCGGCGTGGTCGGACTCACTCCAACTTACGGACGTGTCTCGCGCTATGGACTTATCGATTACGCAAATTCGCTTGACAAAATTGGCACCATGGCACTCAATGTCGAAGACGCAGCATTGCTTCTTCAACTTATTTCTGGCGAGGATGTCAAAGATAGCACCAGCGCAAGTATTCCTGTACCATCTTACGAAGTTCCCGGAGCAATCCAGGGTCTGCGTATAGGAATCGTAAAAGAGGCGTTCAGCGAAGGAATGGACGCGTCGGTGCGTCGCCTTATCATGAACGCTATTCACTCTCTTGAGCAGAAAGGCGCACGAAGGCTTGAAATCTTGCTGCCCCTTGCATCAAACTATGGCCTTCCTGCTTATTACACACTTGCATTAAGCGAATCTAGCACCAACCTTGCAAAATACTGCGGGCTGCGCTACGGCGCAAGCGACCAGCTCAACGCACCCTATAATGAATACTTCGCGCGCGTGCGCAGCAACCATTTTGGGCAAGAAGCAAAACGACGCCTGCTGCTTGGAACCTTTGCCCGAATGGCAGGACACCGCGACGCGTTCTACACAAAAGCAGCACAAATACGTACGAAAATATTGCAGGAATATGTGGAAGTCTTCAAGAAAGTTGATGTGCTTATTACTCCCACTATGCCCATCGTGGCGCCAACGTTCGACGAGCTCAAGAACTTGACTCCACTGCAACACTACGCAATGGATGTTTTAACTGTCGCACCAAACCTCGCAGGACTTCCCCACCTCTCTATTCCGTGTGGAACGCACAATAATCTGCCTGTTGGATTTATGATTACTGGAAATCATTTCGCTGAACAAAAAATAATCCAAGTGGGGCGAGCATATGGAGCATGATATCCTTATTGGAATGGAAGTCCACGTTCAGCTCAACACAAAATCCAAATTGTTCTGCAGCTGTCCGACAAATGCAACTGAGCCAAACACCGTCATATGCCCGACGTGCCTAGGACACCCGGGAAGCAAACCTGTGCTCAACGCACTCGCACTTGAATGGGCCACAAAGCTCGCTCTTGCGATTGGTTGTACGATCGCACCGAGTGTTGTTTTTTCCCGCAAAACTTATTTTTATCCCGATCTTGTCAAAAACTTCCAGATTACGCAATATGAAGAACCGCTCGGGAGCAACGGACAAATTACTTTGGATAGCAAACAACTCGTCCGCATTAAACGATTACACGTCGAAGAAGACCCTGGAGCACTCATTCATGAATCTGGCGGGACTTTGATTGACTATAACCGCAGTGGAATCCCTCTGTGCGAAATTGTCACCGAACCGGATATGCACTCGCCAGCGGAAGTACGAGAGTTTATGAAAAAGCTGCTTTCCGTTGTGAGCTATCTGGGGATTTTCGACCAAGACACCTGCGTTATCAAAGCAGACGCGAACGTTTCCATAAAAGAACGTAACTTTCAACGCGTCGAACTCAAGAATATCACGGGCTTCAAAGAAATCGAACGAGCACTACACTACGAAATACAACGGCAGAAACAACAGGAAGTCAAACGCGAAACTCGAGGATGGAACGCCGAAAAAGGCATTTCTTATTCCTTACGCGACAAAGAATCTGAAGAAGATTATGGCTACATCGTCGAACCTGACTTGCCTGTGTTCGAGGTTTCACATGATTGGGTCAAGGAAATTCAGAAAAAAATCCCTGAACTTTCAGAACAGCGCGCCGCACGATGGGTACGCACGTGGAAAATCGACCAGACGGATGCGCGCATTATCGCAGCTGATTTAGATGTTGCAGTATTGTTTGAAACAATCGCGAAAAAAGCTGAACCCTTGCTTTCCAGCAGATGGGTCAGACGCGAAGTCCTGCGGCTACTCAACGACCAGCGCAAAGAATTAAAAGAAACTGCATTTGAAGCAGAATCGCTTTCTGAACTGTTTAACCTACTTTCTCAAAAGAAAATCACAGACCGGATCGGTCAACGTTTGATAGAACAGCTAGCTGAGCGTAAATTCTCTCCCGTAAAGTACGTCAAGGAACAGAACCTTGGAATGGTCGTTGATGAAGAAGTGCTTCGCAAAGAATGTCATACTGCGATTGCGCAAAACTCCAAAGCGGTCGAAGACTACAAAAAAGGAGAAGAGAAATCTTTGCAGTTCTTGATTGGGCAAGTTATGCGCGCTACAAAAGGAAAAGCGTCGCCCGCTGTTATTAGAGAACTTCTTCTGAAGTTACTTGGTTAACGAATCCATTTCGGCATGCATCCTGCTTTCAAAGTCGGTAACCCGCTCGCCATCCGCACGCTCTGAAGAAAGCAAATGCATGAGCTTTCTTGCGAGCTCAATATCATCTTGCGAGAGCTTGAACTGGTTCGCGTGCTCCTGGAGCAAACGGCTTTCGAGTTCTTCAACATTGGTTTCTTTCACCATGGTAATCTGCAATTCTTTTGAGTTCAGTGCATTGGTATTGTGCAACACAGCATAGGCCTTTTTCGCGTATGCCTGATGCAGAAGATCGTTCCAGCTTATGTCTGCTGGGCGGCCTTGCGTAAGACAGCCTTGGAGTCGGACTGTCACAATAGCATTGTTCAAGTCTTTATTAGCGATCGCTTCTTTGAGCAATTTATTGGCTTCGGAAACACTTTTGTTATCGGCATCAACTGAAATAGAAATAACTGGGTGGATGACAAGCAGAATGTTGCGGATATTCCAGTCTTCCACAATTACCATGTTGCCTTTACCTAACTTCTCCAACTCTGAAAAACTATTTGGAAAAACAGGACCAGGATAGACAATATTCTTGTACTGCTCCACTGATGTTTTGTCAACAATGTGCACGTGACCACCCGCGTAGTAATCAAATCCAGCAGGCATCATCGAACATGCCATAGCATCCATGTGCTCAAGTTCTTTAGGTTTAAGCTCTGCGATTGCGCTGTGGAACATGAAAATTTTAGGCCCTGGTTCTTTTTCCAACTGCTCTTTTGCAAGATAACAATAGTATCCCGTTTCTAAGCCACCTTTCTTACCAATCATCCCAGTGATTTTTATTTTTGTTTTTGGGTCAACAGTGAACTTGAGCGTGAACCTTCCGTTAGACAGTTCTTCTCCTTGCGCTACATTAATTCCAAGACCTGCTTGCTCTATCACGTCTAACATTGTCTTTCCACTTGGAGAGAAATCATGGCTTCCTGCGATGAAATATACGGGAATATCTGCGTCATTGATGCGCTTAAGCTGTTCAACGACAATGCGCAGACTGTCGATTGCCGGGACTGCAGTGTTGAATAGGTCTCCTGCGATTAAAACGAAATCGACTTGTTCATTTAAGCAGGTGTCAATCGCAAGCTTGAACGACTTTGCATTTGCTTCTCTTAGCCGCGGATCACGCCAGCCACCCATGTGACAGTCGGCGATGTGGGCGAATTTCATGAAAGTTTTACTCCCGCAAAACTTTTCCGCTCCAGGGGCTTTGCCTTTCGCTCTTCCAACAAGACTTTCATCGGCATGGCAAAGCTCAAGAAATTGCTGGTGACAATCGCTTCCCCTTTGTCAAGGCTCGCAATTAATCTTTCATCACTGGTCAAATCCTGGCTTGCGCTTTCGATGATCGCCTGACGCTCCGAATGCAGTTCGATCCCGAAAATCACTTTCGTGTTGATATTGGCAAGAACTTCTCGCGGAATCAACGATGGAAGCTGGGTGATTGCGACAAGACCAACGTTGAACTTTCTTCCCTCTCTTGCAATAGTAGAAAACACATTTGGCCCTTTTTCCAAGACTTCTTTCCCAAGCACCCGCGGAGCTTCTTCAAGCACAATGCTGATTACGGGACGGGCACGCATGTCTTGAAGCGCAAAACTTTTCTGGCGGTCAAGAATCACACTAGCAATCATGCTCCCAATCAACACTTCGACATTTCCTTGGAACGAACTCGTGTCAATAATGACGGTCTTACCTTCTTCTAGCGCTTGGACGATGTCGCTCAAGGTCGTTTTTCCAGCAGTCGTGTCAAACACCCCTTGTGAGTGGATGTTCTTTTGCTCGTCAACATCAAGTCGGAGCAATTGCATAAGCGTACGCTGCACCACGGCAAGCGTGCCTTCATGGTATTTCTCAAGCGGCTGCTCGCGCAGCACCGCTTCGACCCACGCGTCACGATACTTGCCATAATACGCGCTTAACGCCTGCCTCTGCGGGTCGGTCCAGTCCATCGCGCCATCGAAATGCTTGGGATGCAGCTGACTCAAATTGATTTTGAGGGTTCTTGCTCCTGGAATCACGTCGCGGGAATAATACACCAATGCCTCTGCCTTTGGGTGCACGCGCAGCTGCTCGAAATATTCATTGTGCGGGTCAAGCACCAGCATCCCTGCATAATTGCTGCCGAGCACTTCGCTGAGCAGATTAGTCATGAACACACTTTTCCCTCTTCCAGTTGTGCCCGCGATTAACAAGTGATGGCTGAGTGCTTTCTTTCCGTCAATGCAGACGGGAACATCGAGCACTTTTGAACCACTGCGCAGTTTTCCGAGCATCAATGAATTCGCAGGAGCGGTAAGAAAACTCACGTCTTCGCGCAATAAATCACGAACTTTGGTGAAAAACGTTGGAAGGGTCTTTGCTGAAGCGGCGTCTTTTTCACCCACAAACGCCAGACTTTTAAGACGAGCCAGCACATAATTGCGAAGCTTCGCATCCATGAGCTCCAACGAATCATCCTCTTCTAATTTAAGACCGGAAATAAGTTCCAAATGTGATTGGGAGAGCTGGGAACCATAAATCAGGTCGAACACTTGCATGATAACTTTACCTTTTTCATTCTCGGCGATTAGTAGTTCTCCTAACTCGAGCGAAGAATCATTCTTTTGACGGACAAGCACATTCCCAAACTCTCCTCCGATAATCAACCCTTTGTTCATTGCGTTATTTCTACACAAAAAGTTTATATTGATTTGCGTTCTGCGCAATTCAAATGAAAACTGCGGAGAAAGAAGCGCTCGAGCGCGCACGTAAGCTCGAATTAGAACCTGAACCGGTTACTGATATCCGTGAATTACAAAAGCAAAACCTCGACGAGGCAGAAAGCCTGCGCAAACTGCTCAAACCAGCGCGTTTTGTTGAAAAGGCACGGCGTAAAAATTAGGGGGCGCGTACTTTTTCAACTCCAAAAACTTGCCGCTCTGCGCAACGAACTGACAAGTTTTTGGTGTCGATGGTAAACAGCGTTCTTCATCGTCGAGCAAAAAGAAAGCTTTATAAACTTTGACGGAATTGCAATATCGACGGGGGCACGTCAAACTTTTTGTTTGACTTGTTCTCATAAATGGGGGCGTAGGATTCTATTCGAAGCCCCTCCTAAAAAATGAGGAGGAACACCATATGGCTGAAAAAGTAGCAAAAGTAGGAGTCAAGAAAGAAGACGGATATCTCTATTTTGTCACCAAGGCAGGAGATATCGGGCGCGCAAAGATGGCACGCGGACGCAAGGGTAAAGCAGGAAAATCAGAAACCGTTGCAAAAGTCGGAGCCAAGAAAGTCGGCGGATACTTGTACTTTGTCGACAAGAACGGCGACATCTCACGCGCAAAGATGGCACGCGGCGGAAAACGCCGATAATTTTATTTTTTTAGTTTATTTTTTAAAGTTACTGTTTTTTTCTAAACGTTTATAAAAACTTGTTTAAGAAAAAAGTGAAAAGAAAAAACAAACCTTACGCAGCTTCTTTGTATTCGTGACCGTACTCAGGAATTCTGATAATCTTGTCATCATCTCTGTACGCAGGGTCCACGAACTTGTCGATGGAAATGATTTTCGGACGGTCAGCATCGTATTCACCGAACTGCTTGATGAACTCGTTTTTCGCGTGGTAGAGCGCACGGCGCACGATCGCTGCATCGTACTTACTCTCTCCACGTTTCAATCTCCACAATTCACCAAAAGGAGCATAGGACAACAATGTTGAGGCAAGGGATTCTGACGCGAGCTTCACGCCATCTTTGGTTATTCCTTCAAGTGAGTTATCCTTAAACTGCTCGTAACGGCGGTTGTCAATAGCTTCTGACACTCCGCCGAGCAACACTCCCAGTCCTTTGAAACCAAGTCCACCATCAAGAAGAAACGTGTACGTTCCAATTCCGCTTGCAACATGACCTGCCCCTCGAAGCAACCAGGAACCCCACCCTTTTGATTCTTCATATTCTTTTACGTAACTCGTATACGCCTTTCCTAACGAGTCCTCCAATCCTTTAACTAACGATTTTCTTTCCTCTTCATTCTTTGCATTATTGAGATATTGTTGAATATCTCTGTCTTTCTCGAGTTCTGCTTTGTTTGAATTTATGAATTGTTCACGGTTCATACTTTCACCATTCGCAATAGTTCGGTAATAGTAATTATGCCCACTATCTTCTTGTCCCGAACAACTGCGTTCATGGCACGACTCTTTTGAATCATGCTCTTAGCAACTAGTTCGACATCATCTGTGAAGTTGATAACGTCAATCGGTTTGCTCATGATATCTTTTGCTTTCATCGTTTTAGGATCTTTACCTTCAGCAACGATACGATTGTTAATGTCGAGCACAGAGATTATTCCTTGAGGGTGAGACTCTTTGTTAACAACGAAAACATGACGCAGCGTGGTTTTGCGCAGCTTTTTAGCCACTTCGACAATCAACTCGTCTTCATGACACGTGTACGGTTCAATCAACACACATTCTTTGATTTGCATTTTACTTCACCTTCCTATGGTTTCTCGTCATTATAAGTTTTATGGATTAACTCATTGTATTTATCCGAAAGCTCGTTGTGCTTGCCTGCAAGATCTTCCAGCGCAGCGTCAGTATTTCTTAGTTTTTGGCTCTTCCTGCGCAAGTGCCAGGTAATGACTGCGGTAAGTCCGCCTACAATGTGGGGTGCCCAGCTTGTAAGGGGGTGCAAAAGTTCCATTGCCTGCCTCGCGTATGGACCCCAAGTCTTTTTGTTTGCAATATCTTGTCGAGTTTCAATCTCGTAACCTTTCGCTTTGAGTTCTTTGATAATGTCGTCTACTGATTCTTTGAGTTTGAGAACTTTTTGGTCCACTTCTGCTTTTTGTTTAGAAAACTCAACAGCCCGCTTGGCGCGTACTTCCTCTTCAAGGCTAATACCTTCTTTTAAGTATCCTTGCAGTCGTTGAATATACACTTTGTTCTCTTTAATCTGTCCATACAGTGTCTCAGCTTCAGCAATGTTTGCTTTCAGCTTTATGAGGGCATCACTTCGAGCATCAGTTTTATTGTAACTTTTAACAAACTCCTTAACCCTGCCACTCCCACCTTCCTGTTCATATTGATTCTTTAAGAATGCAAATAGTTCACGCTCTTCGGTAAGAAGAGCTTTATCTGTTCGGAGGTAATCATTAATCTTCTCGAGCACCTTACCTTCAGCAACACGGTTATCTTCATTTGTATCGTAAATCTCACACAAGGCATTAAGTTTTTTAGTGTATGTACCTGCAACAATTTCTCGCCCAAGTATTTTTTCTCCTACTGCTCTTCGTGCTTCGCGCATCACATCATTCAATCCTTGCAAGAATCCTGGCTGTTGCTCTTCAAGTTTCCTGTCAACTGAAAGAATGCGATTATTGATTCGGTCCACAAATTCACCTGTGCGTTTTGTAAACGAATATCTCTTTTCAAACTCTTCACTGTTCTTGAGAATTTCCTCAAATTCAGAAATCTCTGCAGGATCCGCAATTCCCAGATCTGCAAATTTACGGAACTGTCCTTTTGTGTACATATCTTCTAACTTTGCAGTTTCTTGCGCAAGCTTTTGCTCTACTGCGCCGGAAAGCACTTGTACATCTCTTGCAAGTAGACGGATTTCTCTTTCGGATGTATCAATAATGTCAAGTAATTTCCCGCCTAAATAATCCATCCCTTTTCGCGATCCGTAGCCGGTTACAAGTCCGCCTACCGTGGCAAGCCCAACTGTTTTTAGGAAATCTCTTCGCGTGGCACGTTTCACCAATCCTTTTTTGGTAACATACTCTGCAAGAGGAGGGATTGGTTCTTGAATAGAAGGTTCTGAGATGTTTGTTGCGGTTTTCCTTTCAGGACAAGGAACTGCTTTTGCAGCACGTTCAATAAGCACTTCAAAATCTGCAGTCCACATGGCTTGGTCACTAGCTTTGACTGGTAACCGTGGTGAACTTTCTCCCCTTTCCATGAGTCTCACTATCTTTATAACCATTATATAAACCTTGCTATATTTTGTCCTTTTAAAGTGACTATTTTTATATAAGTCACGTCCTTTTTTGGTTCCTTTTTAAAGTGTTTATAAATGGACTACTTCCTGAAGTGGCGAAAACTATAAATAGTCAAGTAAGGGAACACTACTTGTAAAAAGGCGCGCCGAACTGTGGTTTGGCTGGTCTTTTTTCCGTCATAGAGATATGACGATAGAAAAAAGGCGGGGAATTCAATGATTGGACGATTAAAAGCATTTTTCAAGCAATTCTGGGACTTTGGTCCACGACAAAACTTCAAACTGGGACTGTACGGACCTCCAAATTCAGGCAAAACCACCTTGGCCAACAAAATCTGCCTTGACTGGCTAGGCCAAGAAATGGGCACTACTTCAGCAATCCCACACGAGACGCGCGAAATCAACGTTAAAGACCAGATTACCATAAAGGGAAAAACAGGAAAAGAGCTCATGTTCAACCTGGTTGACACCCCTGGTATTGCGACAAAGATTGACTACGAAGACTTCATGAAAGCAGGAATGTCCGCAGGAAAGGCAAAAAAGCGGGCCCGTGAGGCAACAAAAGGAGTCATCGAAAGCATCAAATGGCTTGACCAAGTGGATACAGTTCTGGTAGTGCTTGATTGCACTGAAGATCCTTATTCACAGGTTAACGTTACCATCATCGGAAACTTAGCGGCGCGAAACATTCCCGTTCTTATTGTTGCGAACAAAATTGACCTGAAAAAAGCATCCTTGCGCAAAGTTCAAAGCGCATTCCCCCAATACGAAGTGTTCGGAATCAGCGCCAAATACGGCAAAAACATGGACGAGTTCTACGAAAAGCTCTTTGAGCTGGCGGCGAAGTAAATGGTTACTTTGCATTTTGTTCCCTACACTGAAATCGAACCGTTAAGCGGAGTTGGACGGATCCGAAAGCTATTATCGATTGCGAAAGAGAATAAGATAGTTCTTTTGCAGGGCAGACTGCGCCAAGAGGAAGAAACAGAGCTCATCAAGACAACGATGGAAGAAATCAACAAAGAATTCAAAGGAATCGAACTTGCAGTTATCAACCCATCTGAAACCGCAAAAGATGGTTTGCAGAAGCTCAAATACGATGTCCTAGGGTATTTGTTTGGCGATACGCAAGGACTCACTATCATCGGACCGTCTAGCATCGTCAAGAAAATCAAGAACGACCCAGGACAAATAGAACTGCTCACTTCTGAGCTTCGGCAAAGCAAAGCGTCGGTTACACATTCTCGTAGCAACTCAGAGGTACGCCAGATAAAATCTGGAGCTTCCAAAGTACAGGAGGCAGCGCGCAAGAAGCGCAAATAACCATGCCCCACCAGTGCGTCCGCTGTAATATTCTGTATGATGATGGAGCTAGCGAGATATTAAAAGGTTGCTCGTGCGGAGCGCGCGTGTTCTTTTTCATTCGCAAAGAAAAACTTGAACGAATGAAGAACACAATACCACAAACACTTGATGTTGAACAACGCCAGCAGATTGAAGATGATGTGATGGGCCTTGTGGGAAGAGAACGCGAAGACCTGCCCGTTGTGCTTGACTTTGAAAGCGTCCATGTGACCGAACCAGGAAAGTACGAACTCGACTTGGTCAAGCTGTTCCAGCAAGCGCCACTGATTTTCAAAATGGAAGATGGTAAGTACATCATCGATGTTGCGCAGAGTTTTGAACGGTTACGGAAGAAAAAATAGAACTCAACTAATTATTTCTGACTAAAGTATGCTTTGCAAGCTCTTTGCGAAATCCTTCCGCAGTATAAATCTGGTCATTTGATGCAGCAACAAAGTAACCGTCATTCAATAAGCTTTCGAGTTTCTCACGATTAATATGTAATCTTAGTATTGGACCTTTCGGCGCCTGATATCCAATACCAATCGGGATGCAGTCTGGTTTTGGTTTCATCTCCCCTACAAGTCGTTCAGATAACACTTTGGAAGCCCCTGCGGAGCGCAGAGCAGATTGAACGATAAATGGGCCAGTCACGGCAAAATAATCGATACAAGGAACTACTTGTGCAGTCATGTCTCTGCTTTTTAAGCAGTTCTATAAAAATCTTGTGACATTTGTCAGGCTGCTCAACGCGCATCTCAAAAGCAACATTTATATACCTGAATACTCACGTCTTGTTTAATTCATAGTCAAAAGAGGTGAATATAATGGAAGAAGAACATCGTGGCGTAGCACTTGTGATTCTGGGAATCATCGGCATCGTCGCAGTTATTGGATTAGTTCTCATGTTTTCGGGAGCGAAAAAAAGTACGGGAGCAGTACCGACACTTATGGGCAATGCGCCAAGCGGATTCTGTGACAGCCCGTGCACTTTCGCATTCGCAGCATCCCCTGCCGAAGTGGCAATGCAGACCGAGCGATACATGGCCAGAGGATTTGTTCCCGTTGGCGATGTACAGTGGACATATTCAGTTGATGGATACGAACTTGCAGGCCAGTGCTTATGCCCACCAATGGCAGGAGTGCCTTTCTCTTCAACCGATGAACAAGAGCAGATTATTGGATACCGCATCCCAGGAGTGCCAGCACCAACAAATGTTGAAAGCCCAGCAAGCGCACGAGCATGGGAAGTACAAGAACCACCCCGCTATCCTTACCCAGCAAGCTTGAATAAGTAAATTTTTTGTTAGGTTTTTCCTTTCTTTTTTCTTAGCCTATCTCCCTTCTCTAGGTACAGTGTGCATTCCGGAGGGCTCGTGTAGCGTGCGATGGTATGAGAAATTGTATGATTTTCTGCCTTTTGGATTGCTATTGATATTCTTACCTGGCCACTTCTTGTGTTAGAAAATCCCGATTGGCATGTAGGCTTCCTCATCTTAGGCATAATCGCAACAATAGCTTATCAATACCTTCTTGCCTGCACAATCATAGGATTGAAAAGAAAACTAACTCGTCCATAATCAATCTGACTTTCTCACGTAAGATGTATCATGAGCACCGCGTACCCTATTGCAAGAACATCTTCGTCTTCTAGTTGGACGCCCTTAGAAACGCCATCATCTTTAGGGACAGAAATTTGAGTATATCCCTTACGAATAATAAGAATTGGATTTCTTGAACCGATGTCTTTTACAAACCACTTTTCGGTTTTCCAGAACCAGCCGGTCACTTCTTGTTGCAGCATGCACCCAAATTTTGACACGGTTTTATTACCTAGCATAATTGTGTTATTCGGGTCTCTTCCTATTGTCATGACTGGTTTTTTCGCAACTACTTGCTTGCATGAGTCATCAGTGAATTCTACGGTGTCTTTTGCGTTTGGAAACTGGTCAATAGCATCTTTATTCTTAGCTTCTCCAAACCATGTTACTCCTGCACTTTGCTCAATTCGAAGCGTCATTTATTCATCCATAACCAACCTTGACACATTATTCGTCAGCGTGATCATGTTTCTAAAAAGTTCAGCCATCCCGGGAGGGAGTTCACCCGCACTTTTGAGCGACTGGTCGCGCGCCAGCGCAACACTATCGGCAAGCTTCTTGTCCTTGGTGAAGTATGCTTTCATGGCGTCAAGATAACCCTTTTCCACATTATCGAAGATGGTTTTGATCTTATCCTTCTTCTTTTCCTTCGCAAGATATTCTGCTAGTTGCTTTGCGCAGTCCGCAAAGTTCTCCAAGTTGATGGTCAAGTAATAATAACTGAGCATCTTCTCGTTTGAAAGCTGGAAAAACTCGGCAATTTGACGATTAGCAAACGCGCTCTTAAGAAGACGCATGAGCAAGAAATACGCGCGGTTGACCTCGTAATCGCGCACAATCACGCTCTGGGCAAGCTCAGGGTTCTCAAGCGTCGCAATAGAATCCTGAATCATGCTGCGGACAAGCATATCCATCCTTCTCACAGTTTTGTCAACACTTATTTCTTTGAGGTTGAGCAAGTCTTTTGCGATGATGCTTTTTGCAGTCTGGTCAGCGACTTCAAGCGCGACAAAATCGTGCAGCATCTTACGAATGTCCTTGGTTTTTTCAGTGATGCTTTCCCCTGTTAGCATGATGGTGTTGTAATTGTTGATGTAAGCACTTGTGATTTCGCGCTGCAATGTGCTTAACTCCTTGTTGTCCACATTGATTGCGATTTCCTTAGTTGGAATTGGCTCATCGGCCTTGCTTTCCGGAGTAATCATTAAGTCTTTTTCCCCTTTTTCGTAGAGGTAAACAAGATCTCCTTTCTTGAGCTTGTGCTTGTCAAGCCATTCTTTAGGAAGAGAAATAGTATGAGATGCTTGGCCTGCTTTGACTAGTCGTCTGATTATCATATCACGCCTCTTTTTTCAAACTTTTGACTATTGCGGTAGCACTCACAACGCCGTACTTGCCGTACATCCAATGCCATAAGTATATATAAATCTTTTGGCAATAGATAATTCATTGAAGAAAACATCGGAAATGAATGCTTCCGGTGTCTCACAGTTTCCCAATGCTGGCGTATCACAACACAGCGGCAACAAATGTTGCCAGACATCACTCACAGGGTGGGTCCGCAAGGACCTACCACTTTAAACTTACCAACTCCACCGCTTGACACTGATTTCCCCCCTCACCATTGGCGTGCGTATCTCCATTCTCGCGCCAATGTTTTATTTTCCTCCATTCCATGTTGCACTTAGTAAATACCGCATTGCTTGAACGCGTGGACTACTTCTTTCGAGCTATAACACCGCAAGACAAGGTCTGCATCATTCACGATACTGACCCTGATGGCATTTGCAGCGCAGTCATCGTCGCAAAAGGAATCGAACGATTGCGTGGAAGAACTATTGAGCTGCACCTACCTATTGACAAAAAAAATTACGGCATCACTAAAGGCATGCTTGCGCAGCTTCGTAAGAAAAAAATCACTAAACTTATTACTTGTGACTTTAGCCCCGAACAATATCTTAAAGGACTTCGCGCTGCAGCAAAAAACCGTGATGTTCTCGTCATAGACCATCACAAAATATATGCTGACACTGATAAGCTTCCTGCTTTATTCTACAAGCCACAACTGTTTATGGAAGGGAAAGCGCAACAATACTGCACAGCAAAACTCGCCTACGACGCACTTTCTCGGGTTGTAGACGTTTCTGACCTTGATTGGATGGCAGTAAGCGCGTCCATTGCAGACATCGCAACTGCACCGTGGATGGACTGGATAAGATTGGTTTATCGTAAATACGACCTTGTTCTTACAGATAACTTATTTGAAACTGCGCTCGGCGAAGTCGCAACAATCATCAGCAGTGTCGAAGTTTACGACACTCTTCTTTGCGGGAAATCATTTAGAACAATGTACGATGCAAAGTTGTATCAGGATGTTCTTGGTGCTCCCTTAGTGCGATACAAACACATCATAGATAAAGAAATCGGCAAACACGTGCAGCTTTTTGAACGCAAGAAAGAAACTCACGGAGAACTTTTGCTCTACAAACTCACTTCACGCTACCGCATCCACTCTGTTTTAAGCACGATTTTAGGTCTGGATCACCCCCACAATACAATAGTTATCATCAACACGAGCAAACCTTTTATTTCGGTAAGCGCACGAAGAAATGACTGCAAACTAGGAGTCAACACCCTCCTTGAGAACGCAACCAAAGGCTTTCAAGGAAGCAACGCAGGAGGGCACATCCCCGCAGCGGGAGGAGGCTTCCCGCGCAAATATTTAAATACTTTCAAGAAGAGAGTGATTGCCGTACATAAAAGAGGTAACATTTGAAATGAGTAAACTCGCACTCGCAGTCGCAAGCATTGTCGCAATCATGGCCATCTTTGCAGCAGTCCTTATCTTAAGCGGACGCGTTGTCTGGATGGCATAACGCATAGTTCTCCCACGTTAGCTGGAAGTTGGTGCTTTCCTAATGTCACCATACTCAAATATGGCTTGTTAGTTCCCTCTATTCCATATAAAATTGTAAGGTATCCTTGAACTTGTGAAGAGTCGTGTAGCATACTTACTTCGGCCCGCGCAACTCTGTTATTATATGCATGTTGGTGAACAACACTCATCCCGATCTTGGGAATCGCTTGTTTTGGAAAAATATAATGTCGTTCGATGGCAATGGAATGCCAATTCTCTCCACGCACAACCGTCTTATTATAATATACTGTGCTTCCGTTGCACGCACAGACTTCGATCAAGCCCTTCCAGACTTCCCGAAGAACGGATCGCTCATTACTTGGATGGGTGGTGTACATTATTCAATACTCTCTACGTGTACCTTGAAATGCAAAGTCTTGTTACCAAGCGGGTGCTTTGACGGATCAGTACCGTATGCTTCTTCTGGCGGAATCGTGATTGTGCGCTCATCTCCTTTTTTCATCCCTTCAATACGTTTTTCAAAACCAGGAATCAACCCGCTGCCACCAAATGTTATCGCAAGCAGGTTGGTTTGAGCCCCTGTAAAACTTGTGAATTGTGTGACATTGTTCTCCTGCCAGCTCAGAATACTAGAGTCAAACACCGTACCGTTATCCAGCCAGCCGATATAGTTGAGTTTCACATTCGCACCCGAAGTAATATTTGTTTTTGGAGCGACATCCGCAGGAATGCGTTTTTCCCCACCTGCCCAGTTGACTTTCCAAACAGAAACCTTACCGTAAAAAAGCTGGTTGTCTTCCGCGAAATGATCAAAGTGAGTAAGGCCAAGGCCGTTCATATAGAAGAGACGAGTGAACATGCTCTCGCTTAAGTATTGCAACTGTCCAATTCCCATGATGGTATTACCCTGCGGCCAGGTCACAACAGTAAGCTGTTCATTACCATTAAGCTTGGTGCGTGTGATATTTCCCTCTCGATCATAACTCACAAGCACACCCGCAAGTCCATACCCTCCCTGAACAGGAACCTGCGCTTCTTTACTTGACAAATTTACTAGAACAGAACCACACTTTATCAGGTCCTTTGTTGACTGACAGGGCTCAGGATTGTTAATGTACGCAATCCAAGGGCTTATCCATTGGTTAGCAAGAGTTTCAGGATCTCCTTCAGTGCGACTATCAGGGTTTATTCCAGCCATGATATCCTGAGCGTCCTGATAACTCTTTTCAGCAGCCTCGCGCGACCAGTTGAACCGTTCCATCATCTGCGGAACTGCAGTCTCTTGATCAACAAAACGCCAGCGCAGCCAGACTTCTGCCCGCTTGAAATCCCACAATCCAAAGTGAGACCAGACCTGAGACTTGCTGCTCATGTCCGCACTCGTGATAAAGAAATTTTCAGGAGGGGCGCAATGCGTATACTGCGTGATTTCTGGAACTCCACGGTCCTGCGCATACTTTTTTGCCTCCGCATTATCTAACATGATGATTTCTTTCACCATGTTGATTGAGACTATTGGGTCCTGCGTCTTGTTATACACCACATCAAACGCGCTGTTACCACCACAGTCAAGCATACGCAAGATAGCAACTGCTTCTTTCTCATCAGGTGTCTGGAGGACACGACCAATCCAGTGCGCCTGCGGAGCATTTTGCGAAGCACCATCAAAAGTAACCTGGCGGTCAGCAAAATATTTGAAATGGTGGCCAAAGTCCCACCACGAATTAATGATCGCGTCAGACTTGCTTTCCTGTTTGATTTTTGTCAACACGTTGTACCACGCATCATTCACAATCGGAAGGTCTTGCGAAGTCATACTGTACGCGGCGCGCACCATATGCGGGCCGCTTGATGTCGGACCGATGATAAAAATGCCGAATAATATGATGATAAGGATGCCTGTGAGCATTTTCTTTATTTTCAAATGTGCTTGAGCAAACGGAGCTAAAACAGTGTACAAAATTCCCGCGGCAGCGCCGAACGCGACCGAAACCGCAGGACCAATAAGCATCCCAAAACGCTGGCCCTTGATTCCAGCATAAGTAGTTCCGATAAACCAAAGCGCCAAAAGAACACCGAGCAAGATGTCATGGTCGCGTTGGTGATACTTCTTATAGATTACAAGAAGTCCGATAAGCAGGCAGAGGACGACAATGAATGCGTACCATGCATTCACTACTCCAATCGTCAATAAAATCAGCAACACTGACCAGATAAGGTCGTAGGGAAACTCAAACGCGTGCTCTTTTCTTCCTTTGAATAAGAGGAGAAGCGCGCCAAGCATGGAGATGAAGAACACCAGCAATCCTCCAGCAGAATTCACCACTTCGCCCAGCGATGATGCATTTAGCTCGGCAACCGTGGTGAACACGTTAGGCCAGAGCGTCGGGAGACTCGCGTTCTTAATTGCGGTGAACGTGATTGCCCCACGCGTGAGCCCCACAATAAAGTTATTGAAACCACCCACGATAACAGAAACAATACCGGACGAAACGAGCAAGATTGTCACGATAATCCCATATTTTTGAATGTGCTTGTCTGTCTTTATTCGACCAACAAAATTACGCGTGTCAGTCACCAAGTCACGCAGGATTGCGATAGGTGCAAGTAAAACAATTCGAAGCAAGAAGTCAAGGATATTATTGTTGGACCATTTTCGCGTGTTATGTACAAGCTCGAACACAAGCGCAATTACTAGCGCTCCAATTATAAAATCGAGCACGTACCACCAGCCACTCCAGAATTTGATGTAGATTCCAATGGATGCCCCGGTTAACCCTGCGAACAGCACCCTTTTCTTGAAACTGTCCGCGAAAACCGCTTCAATAATAAGGAAAAAAGCAAGTGTTGGAAAGAAAATATTGTAAGCGTCCGTATCAGCATGACCCCAAGGGGTTCGTCCTAAAATTGAAGGAAGAAGAGAAAGCAGCAGCGCAGCAAAGAATCCTGCGAGGTTTCCCGCAATCCTTCGTGTAAGGAAAAAGATGAGCACGGTTGAAATGAACATCAAAACCAGCCCATAGTACGCAGCTCCCTGCATCAACGGAATCTGTGGATTGAAAATGGACATTAGTTCATAGATGCCTACAAGAACATACGGATGCCAAGTCTCTTCCACACCAGTCCCAAACGGAGCAGACATATGGTTATCCCACTGCTTACCATTTTTGAGCGCGTCATAAACGTGTCCTTTCTCTATAAGATTCCGCGCGAAACGCAAGTAATAATAGGGGTCAATGTCAGGCATGTATGTATACTTCTTGCCCCCTTCATCGTATTGGAAATGGTCCCGCACTTCCTGGGCGAGCGTGCCATGCTGGGAAGCAAGTTCACCCTTTTTTTCAGTAAAAATCTTTTTGGTGACATCATCCACCAACTTTTGGCGGTTGGCATCAGGCAGATTCGGATACTGCTGTGCCACAACCTGACCCGCTTGTTGACGCACAAAATTATCAAGAGTTGACGTGGCAACCTGGTTGGCAAATAATAAGTTCTCGGACTGCTGGCGAATCCACAGCCCACCCCAAGGATAGGTTCCTCCAGGGTTTGGAAGGACTTGCAACAACAGTACAAGGAGAAGAGTGAATACGAGCGAATGCTTTCTAACAAACGAACTTCCTTGCAAGAATCTGTGCTTGGCTTTAATATAATAGTCTTTAACGCCAGATTTCTCCTCCTTTGATTGTTCGTCCATTATTAGAAGGAGGACAGTGCCCGACTTAAAAATGTTGCGAATCTCACTCAAACTTTTTATCAACAACTGAAAAACTTGCAGCAGACCACGCGCGCATCCCGCCATCAAGGTGGTAAATATTCGTGTAGCCCAATTTTTTAAGTTGTTCGACTGCAGAAATGCTCATCCTTCCAGAACGGCAGTATGCAAGAATAGGAGTTTGTTTATTCTTTGGCAGCTGGTCATGGTGCACGGATATGTGTTCCCAGTCTTCAATAATTGTATCCGTGCCCTCCAATTTTCCTTCGTACGGAGTATGCACGTTAAGGACGAACAGGTTAAGCTCTTCTTTACTATCCAGCAATTCTTTTGCCTGCTGCGGTGAGAGGTTATGCACTTGTACCTCCTGCGCGCAAGCCGCTAATACGATGAGCAAAAGAATTGCGGTCTTCATGAGCTTTTCAAGAGTGTCAATTTCTATAAATTTGTTTCTATTACGCAAACGCATACTTCGCAAACGCTAAAAACTTGGGCTGGGCTAACAGCAATTTCGAGATAAACCTTGAAGGGTACTCGCGCGGGTGCGCTTCAAGGAGTTGTTTGACTTTTGCCTTGGACATCCAATCCACCAAGTTCTCGTAATCCTCATCGCTAAACCGGTCGAGCATGTTGCGCAACTTTTCATGAATCCAGAGTTCCCTGCGAAGCGGGTTGAGCGCTTTCGAGTAGTCTTTCTTTCTTAGAATTGAATCTGCGAGTATCTGCGCAGACCACATCCCGGTAATGATTCCTCCCCCTGTTGTGTTCTTGCAAACACCCGCGGCATCACCTGCAAGATAGATATTCCCTTTCTGGACATTTTTTGCGCCGTTGTAAATGGGAATCGGACCAGCTTGGCGCTCGACAATTTCGCCATTAAATTTCTGTCGCAACAATTCAAAGTAATCATGCACCTTTTTTTTCGTTGCGACACCAACACGCGCGCGGTCGCTTCCTTCCGGCACTGCCCAAGCGAAAAAACCCGGAGCGCACGCACCAAAAAAAGTAAGAAACCACTGCGGGTCGAACTTACCAGTTATGGTCGCCTGCGAGCCAATATAATATTGGCGGTCTTTGAGCAAACCACTTGCGCGACCCACTGCGGAGAATGGACCGTCAGCGCCGATAAGAATGTCAAACTCTTTTTCAATCACTTGATTTTCTGACTGGAAAATTGCACTATTGCCTTTGACTCCGGTGAATTTGTGGCGGACATGATACGCTGCCCCTTCTTCCTGCGCGCGTCCTGCAAGGAATGAATCAAACTTTTCTCGACAGATCACCCATTCGTGCAGTGGAATCTCGAGCGTCTTTCCTGATGGAGCAATGATGCGGACTCCTTCCAACTCGTTAGTAACGTAGGAATCGTCTTTTGGAGCGAACTCAAAGAGCGCCTTGGTTACAATCCCTGTGCATTGAATCGGCCTCCCTACTTGCGGATGCTCTTCAAAAACATCCACGGAATGTCCAGCTTTAGCGAGCTTTTGCGCAACAGTGTTTCCTGAAGGCCCTGCTCCCACAACCACAACGTTCATCTTTTCTTTTTTGTTTTGCGTGCTTTAATACTTTGTGAATGACTTTTTTAACTTCTTTTGAATAGTAACTAACGAAATGTTTAAATAGTATTTCTCCAGAGTAGTAACAAATATCCAAATTGCGCAATATGTGCGGTTTGTGGGGGAATATGATGAACAACTATCAACCAACACCAAGAGTTTCTCGGTCAAACGCTGGAGTCATCGTGGCCGCGACTATGGCATTGCCAATTATGGGTGCAGAAGTACAAGCACAAGATACGGCATCTCCTAACTCTTCTGATTCAGCATCGTCAAGTGCATTCGACGGACTTTTGGGTCGCAAAAACCCTAATACTATTCAGCTTGGCGGAATCTTTGGCGAAGAAACACTCGCAGTAGTTGGCCGCGCAAGAGCATTTGGGTACGTGGGGCCAGTGGTAGTCAACGGCACAGGAGTGACCTCATATGGGCAATTTTTCCGTTCTCAGGATGGCAAGTTTACGCAAGGGAGTGTAGATGTCTCAGGTTCAGCAATGGTTGACAGGTATCGTATCGGTGAGGAAGCACCAGCTACTGCTGTTTTCAACGACAAAGTTCTCGCACTTGGTCCTTACCTTGGCGTGTCTTCAGTTGGTGGCGATGGAAATTTGCAGCATCAGAACATTGGTGTCGCTGGAGCAGAAGGACTGTTCATGAACGGAAGATTCCAAGCGAATGTTAAGGGTGGCGCAATATTTTATGGCAGCCTTGACGCAAAACAAGGTTTAACTGGTGATGCTCACGGCGGATTTGTCAATGCAAGCGCGTCTGTGGACCTTGTTGATATTGTTGACTTGCCAATGGGTGGACATCTTGTCGCGATTCCCCGTACTTCTTGGTCAAATGTCGACCGCTCACTTGATGTAAACGTTCAAGGAAGAAACGTAAAGCTTGGCAGTGACGCAACGACATTTGGTAGCGGGCTGACTCTTGTTGGCGACTTTGGTAGATGGTACGCGGGTGTTGCGGGACAAGCCAGCACCACGAATGTACGTTCAACAAGTTCATTTGGTCCATCAGATAATAATTCATTCACTGGCTGGGGCGTAGGCGCGGTCGGTGGATACAGAATCAGCAATCAACTCATGCTTGACTTGTCTGGTGGCTATGAACAAAAGGACAAGATAGGTGGAGTAGTTGGCGGTGTCGCACTGCGCTATATCCTTAGGTCTTCAAAGACAGATTAATCCATTTTACCTTTTTTTGAGTTTGTTACTACTCATTTAGATGAGATTGACACTACTCCAGGATAGTTAAATTTAAATAACACTTATGCTTTAAACCAGTTTTGGGGGATGCAATTGAATCTTAAACACATTTTGGAAAATGATTTCTTACCAGGAATCACACTTGCAGGAGTACTTAGTGGCTCAATGCTTCTTGGCTGTCGCAGCCCCCCTACAAAAATTGATGACGCGTCTCTTGTAGAAGTAGAAAAAGATGCAGAAAAGAATGTTGATACTCCTGCACAACAACCATCAAAAGTCGCAGAACCAAGTAATACATCACCATCACCAAAACTATCCGCGGACGAGGCACCATTTGCACTCTCTATTCCTCCACTTGATGTCAACTTGAAACAACTTGAAGGAGTCACTGGAGCAGCACTTATGAAAGTTACTATTTCGCCTTATACTGCGCGAATGATAGGCGCTCCAAATACGGGAGTAACACTTACCGCTCAAGGTCTCTATGACTTGCGAAAGGGCATTTATGAATCGAAAGCGCGCGATGATCAACTCACTCAAGCGTTAAGCAATACCAACGCAACAGTTGAACGATGGTACACGCACAATCTTGAACTCATCAAAGCATTACAAGATGGAATCAACCAACAAAATAAGACTTTGTTTGAAAACGACAAGTGGTTAGTTGGCCAGATCAATAAAGCAACTACAAAGGCTGCAAATCTGCAAACGCAATTTACTACATACATTACAGATTACGCAAAACTGATGGAAGAAAAAAACGCGCTTGTAAAAACACTTGGTA
>Ga0209542_10003538_pt1 | contig 33365 bp, 38 predicted proteins | sample RifCSPhighO2_01_FD_184028 | JGI IMG/M metagenome (GOLD analysis project Ga0209542, IMG submission 184028) | Soil microbial communities from Rifle, Colorado - Rifle CSP2_plank highO2_0.1 (SPAdes) (version 2) | ecosystem: Environmental > Terrestrial > Deep subsurface > Rock core/Sediment ... | reverse complement strand
TTCCAATTGAGCCTAGAACTTCATATTTTCCGTCAAAACACATCTCTTTTAATTCTGAAATTATTAATGTATTTGATTTTAAATTTGGATCAATCTCTTTTGCTATCTCATCTATTATCTTGAATAATTTTTCCTTTAATTCAATTTTAGTCATCTTTTTTGAATCAGAATCGTCTATTAATACAAGAATATTAATCCAGTCTTTTCTTTCTTCTTTTTCTTTTTGCGTTAATTCCTGTTCTTCTTCTGGAGTTAATCTTTCTGGAGGAACTAATGCTATTCCAACCACATATTCCTCAAATTTCTTAAGAACTTCCTTCTTGAATTTTTCAACTTTTGTTTTGATTTGTGATAATTTCTTTTGGATATCTTCTGGAATATTCAGTCCTTCTGGTATTTTTGGCATGTCCATTTTTAATTAGTTGTTTGTTATGTTTTTAAAAGTTTTGATAAATCATTTTAAACTATTTTTGAAATATCCCATAACAACCATTTTCTTCTAAAGATTTGAATCCTATATCCTTAAATGATTGTCTTTTAGGGTCTTCCATTCCCTCAAAAGCATAGTATACTCCATCTTTTTTTAGAATCCTATACAATTCTTTACTTAGATCTTCGATATTAAAAGTTTGTCTAAATGGCCCTTCTTGTCTCCATCCAGAATAATCAAAAATCTTCCTTGAGAATACAAAATCAAAAGTTCCATCAATAAATGGTATACGAGCAAAATTTCCTTGTACTATATCTGCTATAGGATTATTTTGTTTTGCTCTCCTAACGTTACTTTTTAATAAGTCAATTCCGAAATATTTTATATTGGGGAATAATTTCTGAACTTCATGAAGAATTTTACCATCACCACAACCAATATCAAGAAATTTTCTATTTGTGGCTAAATATTCTATCCCTTTAATATCAATTAACATATCTCTGACGCAACTAGCTACATCCTTAGCTTCTTCCCAATTTCCATATAACACTTTTTCTGTATTAAACATTTTTAGTATAATCCCCCAACATCCTATATTTACTCCAGAATTTTAGCATCTAATCCAGTATACTCATTATGTTTACCCTCATATAATGCTTTTATTTTAACATCTCCTTTGTAAGGCAGAAGGTTATTTAGTTCTTGTAATTTTTGTTCTGATATAGTATATCCTTCTCTTCCCCTGTCACCATCAAATATATCTCCCTGAGTAAAAACTACTTTGTATCCTTGATCTAAAGTTAATGTTAACCTTCCCAAATTAAAAAGGGTTTCATCGATAAATTTCTTTTGTATTATTCTACCAGTTAAGTCAATTCTTTGGCTGTCAATTTTTCTTTGTCTTTCTATCCTATTCTGTTCGCCTATTTCAGAAGCATAATTCCATAAAATTGGGGCTGAATAAATTAATCCCCCCACTAAAAGTGCTCTTCCTGCATGACCCAAATATTTCTTGAAACTTATCATATATTTTAAAGAATATTCTACCTTATAAATATTACTATTATGTTACTACTAAATAATAACTAAGATAGTAAAACTTATAAAGGATTAAAAACAATTTTTTATTATGGAACCAACCTTTTCAGATAGATTAATGTATTTTCTAACAGGGACTAGTAATTATGTTAGATATTTAGAAGAACAAAGACTTATAGATCCATTGACAAAATTATGGAACCGTGGGGCATTCAATTTAAGGTTAGGAGCTGTTACTCATGATAGAAGAATAAGCCCTAGAATAAAAACAACAAATGAAAGATCTGAAGGAAATCCCGATAGGAGAGAAAATCAATTAGAATTGATATTAACAATAGGGGATATAGATGATTTTAAGAAAATTAATGATAATTATGGCCATCCAGCTGGAGATATTGTATTAATTGAATATGCAGATAGGCTAAGAAATTTATTAAGAAACATAGAAAACCAGATATTTAGAATTGGGGGGGAAGAATTTGGAATTATTTCTGTAACCTCTGCTGATCCTATGGTAATATCTGATAGGTTAGTTGCTGGAATTAATAGTAAAAAATTTGTAATTGACGATGGAAGAGAAATTGATGTAACTACAAGTTTGGGTATGGCAGTTTACAATCCAAAAGAGCCAGTAAGTTCAGAAGAATTTTATAAGACAGCAGATCAGATGTTATATATATCAAAAAATACTGGAAAGAATAAAGCAACTATGTGGGATACAAAACAAATAATTTAAATACAGATGAATGATTTTAATATGTCAAAATGAATGAACTAAAACAAATAAAGGATTTTGAAGACATTCTTGGACAAGAAGAAGCCAAGAAGCAATTAAAATCTGCTCTAATGATGGGCAGACATGTTATTTTAGTAGGACCTCCCGGAGTTGGTAAAACAACTCTAGCAAAAAACGTTGCTAAATTAATCAAGAAAGGAAGATTCATAAGAATTCAAGGTTCTCCAGACTTGAATGTCGAGGATTTAATTGGGGATATAGACCCAATGAAAGCATTGAAATATGGGCCTACAAGCATAGAGGCATTTACTCGTGGAAAAATTTTCAAGGCTGATAAGGGAGTTTTGTTCTTTGACGAATTAAACAGATGCCCGGAAAAACTACAAAATTCATTACTTCAAGCATTGGAAGAAAAAAAAGTTACAATAGGAAGTTATGATGTTGATTTTGATGTAGACTTTATATTCATAGGCTCAATGAACCCGGAAGATTTTGCAGGAACTGAAAAGCTAAGCGAAGTATTATTGGACAGATTTGATATGATTTATGTCTCTTATCCAGAGACTTTGGAAATAGAAAAAGAAATCACAAAAACAAAGGGAAATAAATTAGATGTTAAATTTCCAGATTTATTGTTGACAAATGCAATATTATTTGTAAGATTATTAAGAGAAAATAAAGATCTGGAAAGAGTTCCTTCTGTCAGAGCTTCTTTAGGATTATATGAAAGAGCACAAAGCAATGCAGTATTAAACAAAAATAATGAAGTCTCAATGGAAGATATAAAAGAAGCCATCATATCTGTTTTGGCGCATAGAATAAGATTAAAACCAGGAGTAAAATATTTGACAAATCCAAATAAATTTATTGAAAAAGAGTTAAATGAATTCTTGAACAGAAGACAGGATCCAACCAAGACAGATAGTGGTGATTTACCGTAGCAAGATAAAAGGAAGTATAGAAGAGAAAGAAGGAAAATTAAAAAAACAAGATAAAGAAGACAAATTATTAAGTTCTGTTTTAGAGGGAAAGAAAACAGAAGATGGAAAATTATTAAGGAATGCAATTAATAATAGCTTATTTTCTTTCAATCCCGATATGATGTTCCAGCAGATTGTAAAGAATTATTCTTCTGCAAAGCAGATTTATGGAGACTCTTTTGTGAGGGAAATTGCAGATGAGAAAGATGTGGGATTTCCGGAAGTCCAGAGAAATATAAAAAAGAAACTTATGGATAAATTTGAATCATTAAAAGATGAAAATATCCTTAATAAAAATTTAGAGATAACAGAGAAAGGATTAAACTTAGCAGCATTATCATTGTACACAGAAGAGATTAACAATATGATCTCTAAGGGATTAATTGGAGAGAAGTTCAATAAGGAAATATCACATTATGGTGCCAAAGAAGAAATAAAAGAATTTAGAAAAGGAGATCGTTATAGGGATATTGCATTGAGAAAATCAATAAAGACAGCAATAAAAAGATCCCATAATGAATTAAATAAAAAAGATTTGAAAACTTTTGAGAGAAAATCAAAAGGAAAGATAAATATTGTTTATGCATTGGACGCTTCCGGAAGTATGAAAGGCCAAAAGATAGATATGTGTAAAAAAGCGGGGGTTGCATTAGCTTTTAGGGCAATAAATGAAAAAGACCAGGTTGGATTACTTGTATTTGGCTCTAAAGTTGAGGACATTGTTTATCCTACACATGATTTTATGATGTTAGTTGACAGGATTGCTAACATAAGAGCTAAGCAAGAGACAAATATAGCCTCGACAATAATGAAAGCTATAGAGATATTTCCAAACGATGAGTCAACTAAGCATTTAATATTGATAACAGATGCAATGCCTACAAAAGGAAAAAATCCAGAGGAAGAAACATTGAATGCTGTTGAGAATGCTATTAGTTGTGGAATTACAATCTCTGTTATTGGAGTAAATCTGGATAAAAAAGGGGAGCCATTAGCAGAAAAAATATCCCAAGTAGGAAATGGAAAACTGCAAATAGTTAAAAATTTGGAGGATTTAGATACTGTAGTTTTGCAGGATTATTATAGTTTGTAATAATAACCAAAACTTTTTAAATAATCCTTTAAGGTAATTCTTCAAGGGGCTCTTGGTCTAGTGGCTATGATACCTCCCTTACAAGGAGGTGGTCCCAGGTTCGAGTCCTGGAGGGCCCATTATAAATTTTAGAAATAAATTATATTTATCTTACAATTGTCTCTTCCCTATCAGCACCAACAGAAACAACAACAACCTTGCCATGTGTAAAATCTTCAAAATCTCCAATTGCTTGTCTCAAACTTATGGGCAATCTATCATAACTTCTAACTCCACTTATATCTTCATATCCTTTATATGGCTTATATTCTGGACTAATTTCTCTTAATGTTCTTTCATCTCTGGAAAAATTCCCAATTATTCTATCTTTATCTTCATAACCATAGCATAATTTGAATTGATCAGCTCCAGATATAGAATCAGATTTAGTTAATATCATAAATGGCCCATTAATTCCAACTGCATATTTAGCAACAACCGCATCAGTCCATCCAATCCTTCTGGGGCGTCCTGTTGTTGCACCATATTCCCCAGCAGCCAACCTAATTCCTATTCCTTGTATAAATTCATCATCTGAATTTATCATTTCTAATATTTTTTTATCATTATTTTTATATCTAAATCCTTTTTCTGTCACTTGATGAGGAATATTATATCTAACTAATTCATCTATTTTCGTATGTCCTTCTTCAGCGCAATAAGCTTCAGATTTTATATCACCAAGCTCGGTTGGAAAAGGACCTGCGCCAACTCTTGTCATAAATGGAAATTTAACAATGCCGAGAGGCAAATCAACCATTTTTGCCGATATACCAACTCCACTTGCGGTTCCATTAAGTGAACAATCAGAAGAGGTAACATAAGGATATGTTCCATGTTCTATGCTTAAAAGTAATCCTTGAGCTCCTTCTAATAATATTTTTTTGCCTTCTCTCATAAACATATGCATCTCAGAAATAGTATCTCTAACAAATGGTTTAATTCTTTCAGCAAAAGGCATTAATCTATCTATAATTTCATCTGAATTTATCATTTGTTCAAGGTATATTCCTTTTGCAACATTAATTTTTCTGGATAATTTATCCCTGTCAAATAAATCTTCTATAAGAATTCCTCTTCTCGCAACTTTGTCTGTATAACAAGGTCCAATTCCTCTACCAGTAGATCCAATGCCTCCTTCTTTCTGGGACTGATGTTTAGCTTTATCTTGATTAACATGATAGGGCATAATAACACTAGCGTCTTTACTTACCATAAGATTATTATAAGAAACTCCCTCAGCATCAAGTTCATCAATTTCTTGAAATAGAACAGGAATATCTATTACCATCCCATTTCCCAAAATTGTAATTTTCCCACTAGAATCATTGGATATTCCAGCAGGTATTAAGTGAAAAATTTTTTCTTTTCCATTTACAACTACTGTATGTCCTGCATTATTTCCTCCAGTTCCTCTTGCTGTGACATCTGCCCATTGTGAAGCGAAATAATCAGAAAATTTTCCTTTTCCAGTGTCTCCCCATTGATTACAGACTATTGCTAAAGTTTGTACACCTTCAAGTAAATTGTTTAATCCCATCTTAAATCATTCCCATAATTAGGAGATTCTTTAATTATCCTTATGTCATGTGGATGTGATTCTAAAACTCCTGCATGAGTTATTCTATCAAAATCTCCTTTTTCTCTAAGTTCTTCAATTGAAGCAGCTCCAACATAGCCCATGCCTCTTCGCAAACCTCCAACATATTGGAATAAAATATCTCCTAATCTTCCCTTATATGGAACTAATCCTTCAACACCCTCTGGTATAAGTTGACTTTTCCCAGTTTGTCTTTGCAAATATCTTTCTCTTGAGCTCATGCTTGTTTCCATAGCTCCTATTGAACCCATTCCCCTATAAGTTTTCCATTGACGCCCTTCTCTAAAAACAATTTTTCCAGGTGCTTCTTCTGTTCCAGCCAACATACTTCCCATCATTACAGAATGTGCCCCCGCAGCAATAGCTACTGGTATGTCTCCTGAGTTTTTAAGACCGCCATCAGCACATATTGGAATACCATAGCCTTCAATTGATTTAGCACAATCATAAACTGCAGAAACTTGTGGTCTTCCTATTCCTGCTATAATCCTTGTTGTACAAATAGACCCGGGACCTTGTCCAACTTTTATTCCATCTGCCCCAGCTTTTGCCAATCTCTTAGCAGACTCTCCAATAGAAACATTTCCAACAACAACATCCAAGGAATATTTATTCTTTATTTCTTTTAATGTGTCTATAACTGCTCTGGAATCTCCGTGTGCTGTATCTATAACAATAACATCTACATTCTTGCCAGATAATCTAGCAACTCTTTCTAATGCCTCTTCTCCAATACCAACAGCTGCAGCTACTCTTAATTGCCCCCTATCATCAACATTATAAGTTTCTGCACTCCTTGTTTTTATTCTCTTAACATCACTAAAAACATACATGCCTGATATCTCTCCATTACTTTTAACTAATGGCAGGATTTTCTTTTTTTCTTTACACATTAAATCAAAAGCATCATCAATAGAAGTTCCTTCTGAAGCTGTTAAAAGTTCAGTTGACATTACATCTCTTACATTTAAGGAATTATCCTTGCAAAATCCAAAATCATTTCCAGTAATTATTCCGACTAATCTTCCCTCTCTATTTAAAACAGGAAAACTATGGAATGTATATCCGCCGGATTCTCTTCTTGATAGAACTGAGGAGATTTTATCATCTTCGTAAACACATATTGGTTTTTCTATTAAACCATTCAAATGATGTTTTACTTTTGTTACATGAAATGCCTGGTCATCTAAACTAAGACTTCTATGTATTACTCCAATTCCTCCCAATTTAGCAAGTTCTATTGCTAGTTTAGATTCAGTAACTGTATCCATTGCAGCACTTGCTATCGGAACTTTCAAACCAACATTTCTAGAAAATTTCGATTCTGTATTAACATCATCTGGCATGATATCTGCATGGCCTGTTCTTAACCTAACATCCTCAAATGTCAATGCTAAACCTTCTCTTCTAGCTCTTTCAAGAACCGACTTATTTGTCATATATAAAACCAAAAAATATAGTTTTTAATAATTATTGTATCCCATTACTTATTTTACATCATCTCTTATATTATTAAAGAATTAATTATAGTAATTATATTTGATTATCTAGAAGCATCAGCTTGTCTTTCTAATTCTAATTTTCTGGCAATAGCGTTACTTTTGTTGTCCATATTATAAACTAAAATAATCTCATCAGCCAAACATTCCCACATTCTTTTTTTATTTTTGAATGTTTTTGAATAAGCCCCTTGTACAATATTTCTTAAAGCTAAATCAACTCTTCTTTGAGGAGCGCATTCTACAGCTTGTGAATATCTTGCTCCACCATACTCTATTGTTGTTATTTCCTCTCTTGGAGCAGCATTTTCCACAGCCCTTACAAATACTTCTACAGGATTTTTCTTTAATTTTTGCTCTATAATCTCGAATGTTTTTAAGACAATATTATAAGTTGTAACTGATTTTCCTGTATTATGCCCGGAACTTATCCTGTGTTTTTTTCCCCTGTGGCCTGGAATCATTAATTTGTTTATTAATCTCTCAACTATGTGTGTTTTAGATTTCCAGAATTGGGTTCCAACATTTCTACCACCTGTTCTAGGAATCATTAAAGGATTAATATTTATGTAACTCTTTAATCCAGTATCATTGACTTCAAAATTTGTTTCCCATCTGTTAAATAGTTTCATATCTTTTCCTCATAAATGACAATTCTCTCTCTATTCCTGAGAGTCTTCTCGTTCCTCTTAATTTTTCTTTTAACCTTTTACCAAAGTTCTTTACTTCTTTATATTTTCTTGCTAATAATGGTCTGTAAATTTCAGCATCCCATAACAGTTTCTTTACACCAAAAGTTGCAGTACCAGCGCCACCAAATACAACATATAAATTTGATTCATATACTCCAACTAAAGTTGTCACAGCACCCATAAGAGTTAAAGCGTTTCCTTCTCTTAATGAATCTTCTAAATAATTTGCTGTTCTATGAAACATTTGCTTCTTAGTTTCAAAATTACTCATCTTCTACCTCTCTCTATCTTGCCTTTTAACAATGCATCTAAACTCTGATCGTTAACTTTTATGACTTGCCATCTTATTCCAGGAATGTCTCCCTTTGCCCTTCCCATCTTTCCGCCAATAGCTTCGACAACAACTTCGTCGTGCTCATTAATTAATTTTATAGCATTATATCCAGGAACAAATGCTGTAATGTGCTTTCCATTTTTGATTAATTGTGCCTTGACACATTTCCTCATAGCAGAATTTGGCTGCTTTGCTTCTCTTTGTACTTTCTCAAGAACAATGGCTTTTGCTTGCGGTGAAGCGCCTAATGGAGACGATTTAATTCTTAATTTTAATAATCTGTTTTTGAATTTTTTATTCTTCCATCTAGCTTTTTTTCTATCTAACCTTAATTTCTTTCCTGATCCAAGTCCACGGCCTTTTCTTCCCATTTAGATTACCTTTATTTTAACATCAAAATATTTACTGACAATTTCCTGTAGCTCATGCAAATTCTTCCTGTCTCTGCCGATTACAGATGCTTTGTCAGCTGTTTTATTCAGTTCAATAGAAACTAAATTGTCCTCTTTATAAATCTTACCTTCTATAGGATATATAATATTTTTTATGAATGATTCTACATCATTATTAAACTCAATTAACCTAATTTTTTTCTTTAATAATTTTGATACCATTATTACATTTCTTCCCTTTCTTCCAACAGCCTTTCCTATATCTCCCTCTTCAATTATGAAAATTACAATCGAGTCAATAAAACAATCTTTTACCCTTGCTTTCGTAAGATTTTCGAACAAGTTTATACAATCAATTGTTTGCTTGTTGAATTTACGCATTTTAAAATTAATAACTTAGAACTGAAATATTGAATGGTTTCTTAAGTCTTACATTCAACTCCTCATTTGTTATATCTAATTCAACAATCTCTGCTTTTGTTTTATATTTCATTATTTTATTTTTTGTATCTTCAGGACAATTTTTTGAAATGAAAACTTTTTTTGCTTCACCCTTCTCCAATTTCTTTAAAGTTCTGTCTGTTCCAAGAGTTAAAGTTTTCTCATTCATTGCCTTTGATAATTCATCTGCCATTTTATTTTGCCTCTGGTTTTTTTATTCTCGCTATTAATCCAGGCAATCCTGTTCCTAGAGGGACTGGTTGGTTAACTATAACATTTTCTATAACAGATGTCAATTCATCTTCTTCTCCTAGTAAACTAGCATCTATTATGTGCCTTATTGGGGTTTCAAATGATGCCCTTGCTAACACAGACTCTTTATCACTAGTAATTCCAGATCTTGTTATTCCCTTTACTGTGCCAGAAGCTGTCATTAAGTCTGCTATAAATAGGATATGTCTTATATCAACATCCAATCCTTGTTCTCTGATAACTTTTAATGCTTCATTTATTATTGCTTGTCTTGCTGCTTCTATTCCTAATGCTTTTAGAACCTCAAAAATATCATTGCTTGTTGATCTTGATTTGTCAACTTCCTTTAATTTGAAAACTTCTTTTAGATTTGAACCTGCTGTTAATATTACAAATTCATTATTCTGTTTTATTGGCAATACTTGTGTTACTCCAGAAATTCCTTTTATGAAAGTTTCTTTTGCTTTTTCCTTTAGCTTATACAACTCTTTCAATTCAGTATTTTCTTTGCTTGGCTTTAATACAATACTATCGTCCTTATTTTGCCTTACTGTTGTATCTTTCATTGATTCAGATAATGTTTTTAATAACATTTGATCAGTAATTCTCAAGTCTCTCATATTTTTCTTATTCAATATAACTTCAACTTGTAATTTTGCTATATTAATGGAAAATTCCTGTGCTAATTCCCAGAATTTAGTTTCTTTGATTAATGCGGCTATTCTCTTTGCTGCGTTTATATCTTTGTTATATTCCTTATCTAAATATATCTCCATAGATGGGGTAGAAGCTTCTTTCCTTGCATCAAAAATTTCAATTAATCTTGGCAATCCCAAAGTAACATTTAATTCAGCTACTCCGGCAAAGTGGAATATATTCAACGTCATCTGGGTTCCCGGCTCACCAAATGATTCTGCGGTTATAACTCCAATAGATTCTCCTGGAGTTATTCTTGAGGATTTATAAGTCTCAACTAATTTATCAAAGAATTCTTTTTCCTGTTTCTTTGTGAGATTATTATTTTTTAATTCCTTCTGGGCTTCTTCCCATATACTCAAAGGCAATTGATCTTTGTATTCTTCACTCATTTTCCAGTTACTTCCCTTATTAATCCTTTAATATTTATGGTTCCTTTTTCACTTTTTGCAACATCTATTCCATCCTCTCCATATTTGAATTGGATTATCATTTTGTTAGCATCCCTTACAGTATAATCATATTCTATCTTTAAATCCTGTAATGCATTAGCTAATCTTCTGTATAAATAGCCAGATTTTGGGGTTCTTAATGCTGTATCCATTAATGAGTCCCTTCCTGTCATTGCACCAAAGAAGAATTCTGTTGGATCTAATCCTTCCTTAAATGCAGACTCTATAAATCCTTTTGATTTTGGAGAAAGCTCTCCTTTCTTGAATAATGATAATGTCCTTCCTTCATATCCTTTTTCGATTCTTCTTCCCCTAAGGGCTTGCTGTCCGACTAATGCGCTCATCATAGCTAAATTAAGGATATTTCCCTTAGCTCCAGAGTTTGCCATTATGATTGTTGGGTTGTTTGGACTTGCATTCTCTGCTATTAATTCTCCTACTTTATTTCTAACTTTGTTTAATAATTGCAATATCATTAATTCAAGTGTTTCCTCTATTGTTTTAGACGGCATAGCATCTAACTCATTATTATGATATTTTGTGATAAGATTTTTTACTTCCTTGTTTGTATCATTTACAACCTGTTTAATCCTGTTTACTAATTCTTCTTCAAGGTCTGTATCATTTATTCCGGTTGTAAATCCGTTTATCTCTAATGCTTTTATTCCAAGTTTGAATATTATGCTTAGAATCCTTAATGTTTCATCCTCGCCATAATCTTTGTGCAGTTTTCTTATTAGAGTTCCACCCTCTTCTCCTATTATATCAGAATCAATTGTACCTTGGATTAATTCTCCATCTTTGATTATAACTTCCTCATCATCCCTATTCTTTGTAATAAAGTTAAGGTCTTTTGGAAGTAATATGCTAAATATTTCTCTTCCAGTTACTTGTGATTTAAATTTCTTAAATTTGCTAGTATCATTAACTCCTATATTCATCAATAAATTAATTGCTTCTTCTTTGCTTAGGTTCATTTCTCTAGTTAAAAGATAATTTCCAGATACAGAATCTTCCATGCATCCAATAACATTCAATCCATGTTTAGGACTTATTAATTGTGTTTGTACTTCCATTAAAACTTCAGCTTCAGCTCTTGCTTCTTCTGTCTGGGGAATATGCAGATTCATTTCATCCCCGTCAAAGTCAGCATTGTAAGGATAACAAACAGCAGGATTTAATCTGAAACTTCTTCCAGGAATTACTCTTACTCTATGTCCCATAATACTCATCTTATGCAAACTTGGCTGCCTGTTAAATATAGCAATGTCTCCGTCCATCAGATGTCTTTCAACTATATATCCTGGCTGTAATTCCTCTAATAATTGCTCTTTTGTCTCATCTGTTATTTTCTTCTTTCTTCCATCTGGTCTTAAGACATAATTGCTTCCAGGATAAGTTTTTGGACCTTTCTCTACAAACTTCTTTAATCTTTCAATATTCCATTGGGTTACTCTCTCTGGAACTGTCAAATCCATTGCAACTTGCTTTGGGATTCCAACTTCATTAAATTCAATTTCTGGATCTGGGCTTACAACAGTTCTTGCTGCAAAATTAACCCTCTTTCCAGCTAAATTATATCTAAATCTTCCCTCTTTACTTTTTATCCTCTCTGTTAATGTCTTTAATGGCTGTCCACTTCTATGACGGGCAGGAGGAACATCTGTTAATGTATTGTCAAAATAAGTTGTAATATGATATTGTAATAAATCCCATAAATCCTCTACAATTACTTCAGGAGCGCCTGCATTTATATTTTCAAATAACCTTTGATTAATTCTTACTATATCTCCAAGCTTATGTGTTAAATCATCTTCAGATCTCTCTCCAGATTCAAGAGTAATAGAAGGTCTCATTGTTACAGGTGGAATAAACAACAATGTTATGATAGTTGAGGATGGCTTTGCATGCTCTGTATTAAATCCCAATAATTCTGCATCTAAATTTTGTATTTTATCTAGTCTAGTTTTAACATCTATAGGAGTTAGTCTTTTATCATTCTCCATGAATGAGGTTGGCTTTTCTATTTTTACAGAATACTGTTTTTCTTTGCAATGTGGACATTTTCTTATATTTTTCAATGATTCCTTGATTAATTTTGTCCTTCTTCTTCTTGAAATAACATCTCTTTTATCTAAGCTATCCAAATAAGTTTTATGCTTAGCTATTTCTTTATCATCTAACAATATTCTTCCACATTCCCTACATGTTGATTTTAATAAATCAAGTATAACTCTTACGTATTTAACATGAATTATTGGACGAGCCAAATCAATATAACCAAAGTGTCCTGCACATTCCTTTAATTTTTCCCCGCAAGTTCTGCAAGTTAATCCGGGATCTATGACCCCCATTCTTGTATCCATTAAGCCGCCGTCTACTGGATAGCCTTCCTTATCATACAATTCAGGAGTCACTATCTTGACGTATGATAATTTCTTAACATCTTCCGGACTAAGCAAACCAAATGTTATCCTGTCTATTTTTTTTGATATCTCTGCCATTTTAATGATATTTAGATTTTAATTTTATCTTTGGATAGATTCCAAATGCTGTTAGCTCATCTAATAATAATTTGAAAGCGTAACTAACCTCGACATCTCCGATATTTGCACTGGATGATTTCTGCGCTCTTCTTCTTCCATGCCTGTCAACTATAGCAATATCTCCTGTTTCTTCATCTATGTGTATAACGCTTTTATCAGAGTCAAATCTTTCTTTTAGCAATAATGATGCTCCATGTGCGACTAAACAATCTTTTTCCATCTCTCCTAATCTCAAACCTCCGCCCCTTGCTCTTCCTTCTATAGGTTGTCTTGTCAATAACTGTATTCTTCCAGATGCTCTTGAGTGTAGTTTATTTGCTACCATGTGCTTAAGCTTCAAATAATACATATTTCCGATGTATATTCTTGCTTTCATCTCCTCTCCAGTTATTGGATTGTACATAACTTCAGTTCCATTTTCCCTGAATCCTAACTCAAGCAATTCCTTTCTTAATTTTTCTTGGGGCTCTGCATTAAAGCTTGTTGCATTTATGTATCTTCCAGATAATGAAGCTACTTTTCCTGCTAATGCCTCTATTAAATGACTTATTGTCATTCTGCTTGGAAGGCTATGGGGACTAAATATTAAATCTGGCTTTACACCAGATGCTGTAAATGGCATATCTTGCTCTGGAATAATTGCTCCAATAATTCCTTTTTGACCATGACGTGATGCAAATTTGTCTCCAACTTCGGGAATTCTTTGATCTCTTAATCTTACCCTTACAAGTTTATTTCCCTCTTCATTTTCTGTTATTGTTATAAAATCAACTATGCCTTGCTCGCCATGTCTTATAGCAGATGAACTTTCCCTTCTTACATTGGCTGCTATACTAAACTCTTCTAATTCTCCTAAGAACCTTGGGGGGCTTGTCTTTCCAATAACAACATCATCTTCTCTTAGACTTGCTTCTGGATAAACAATTCCATCTTCTTCTAAAAATCTATAATCATGTTCACTTTTATATCCCTTGACTTCTTTATCAGGAATCCCAATCTCATCAACTAATCCTCCAGAATATCTGAGTTCCTCTATTGAGTATGGTCTGAAAAATGTTGACCTTGCTAATCCCCTTTGGATTGAGCCTTTGTTTATTATAATACTATCAGACATATTATATCCCCTGTAGCTCATTATTGCTACAGTTACATTCTGGCCTGCTGGATGCTTATCATAAGAGGATAAATCATGCATAAATGATCTTACTAAAGGTGTCTGTGGATAATGCAATAAGCTAACATCTGTATCCATTCTCATTAAATAATTAGAAGCATACATTCCCAGGGCTTGTTTTTGTGTTTTTGAACCCCTGTTTAACCTGGAACTCTGTCCGAAATTTGAATAAGGAACTAATGATGTTATTAATCCAAAAATTGTTACTGGGCTTATCTCTAGATGTGTATGTTCTGTAGTTAATTCTTCTTCTTTTAATGCTACATAACTATTTTCTTCCTCAGCAGCATCTAAATATTCTATTAATCCTTGTTGTACTAAATCGTCCCATGTCATTTCATTATTTTCTAATTGTGCTATATGGAATTCTGTAAGTTTGCTTTTTCCGTCTTCAACAACAATTAATGGCCTTCTTGCCCTTCCATTTGAATAGTCTATATAGACTTCATTAACTTTAGAATTATAATAAATATTTACTATTGTTGGAACCCTGGCTCTTCTTCTTTCTTCTCTTATCTTCTTTACAAAATTCTCAGGATTATCTACGCTTCCAATAAATTTTTCATTTAAATAAACATCTGTCATTTTATTTTACCGGATTTAGACCAGCTCCCTCCAATATTCTTCTTAATTTATCTTCCTGAACTTCTCCCTGTGTTATGCTACATAGCAAAGCCATATTTTTTCTTAGTCCTATAGATGTTCCCTCGGGAGTTTCTATTGCACATAGTCTTCCCCAGTGTGTTGGATGCAATGCTCTAGCTTCGAAATTCTCCTGTGTAGAACTTAACAATGAAACTACCCTTTGAAGATGTGATAATGAGGCTAAGAAATTTACCCTGTCAATATTTTGGCTTACTCCTTTTCTACCGCCAACCCAGGTTCCTGTTGCCATTGCACTCTGTATTCTTGAGGTCAATAATTTTTCCCTTATAACTATCTTTAATGAGCTGTATTTTCCTCTCTTTACTAGCCTCTGGAAATTGTATAATATATCATTAATTAAAATTCTTAAGTTAACTCTAAATAAATCAGCTATTAAGTCTCCGGATAATTTTAATTTCTTATTCATATAATGATCCTTGTCATTTGCTTCAACACCCTCTCTGGAAACCATTAAGAATCTCTTGATTAGTTTACATAAAGTATAAGCCTTAATTATCCTGTCTTTTGGTGATGTCCCAAGATGTGGCAATAAATATTTATCCAGATTTTCCCTTGTCTTCTCAAGTTTAAGCTCAACAGGCTGGACAACCCCTATTTTTTTAGATATAAACTCAAGTGCTTCTTCTTCTGTTTTGAATTCACTTGATTCAAATAAATTTATGAATAAATCATCATATTGTTTGTCTTCTGATATGAATCTTGCAATATCTTGATCTTTTGCCAAACCAAGGGCTTTTATTACAGTTATGATTGGGATTCTCTTAAATCTTGTGAATGTTAAATAAATCAATCCATCTTTCATCTGCTCAACTACATGGGGAATTCTATATGGTCCTCTTTCAGAAAATAATTTAGCTGAATATTTGCTTGGACCAACTTTATTCTCCTGTATCATTACTTTATTGGATGCCAAATCTTCTACTGTGATAAGAACTCTTTCGTTTCCATTTAATATAAAGTAGCCACCTACATCATCGGGATCTTCAAAATTGGTGATTAATTCTTCCCTCTTAAGACCATTTAGATGACAATATTTTGATTTTAGCATAATTGGGAGCTTTCCAATCTCTATTGTGAAGTTTTCTCTTTGTACTCCATCAATAATAGCCCCGACATCAAGGAATATTGAACCAGAATAAGATAACTGCCTTAATCTTGCCTCCATTGGATAAACATCTCTTTTGCTACCATCTGCTTCAACAATCTGTGGCTTTGTAATCCATACTTTGTTGAATTTTATCTTGAAATCTTTTATCTCTTCAGGAGTTATTGTTGGGATTATTTCACCCATCTCATTTACAATCTCTTGCATGCTATGATCAACAAAATTGTTAAAAGATCTTACATTCTCCTCTACAAAACTTCTATTTTCAAAATACTTTTTTATTAACACATCTCTTTTAAGCATTTACAACCACCCTATAAAATACAGCTTCTTTAGCTGATGGACTTTTTCTTATTATTTTTATTACATCTCCTTTTTTAGCATTTAATGCTTTAGCTACTGGATCTGTAACAAATATTCTAGGCAATTGTCTTATGGAAATATTATATTCCTTTAATAACTCAACTACATCTTTCTCATCTAAAATAAGATGTTTAGGTACAAAGTTATGCTCTGTTATGTTGTATTCTTCCATTTTTCTAAAGATGGGCCGGACGGGACTTTCCACAAACAAATGTCTTTGAACCCGCGACCACTTGCTTTCTCCTCTGGATTAAAAGGTTCACTGAACCCTTTCTCAAGTGCTCTAATCCAGGCTGAGCTACCGGCCCGAACGCCCTGGCCGGGATTCGAACCCGGGTTGCAGCCTCGACAGGGCTTCACGGTATATATTTATATACTTGCGTGCTAGGCCACTACACTACCAGGGCCCCATTTAATTTATGATTGATATAATTATTAATTGGTAAAGTTATTGTTAAATTTAAGAAAATATCCGTGAAATTAAAATCCTTCATTTTTAATGTAAATCCTGTTTACACGTCCTAAGGCACATCAAGCAAGCTAAAATATGTTTTATATCGACAAATTAGCTCACTTATTTTTTAACCTTAGAATCATTATTGTGCATTAAGTTATAACTGAAAAAATGAATTTATAAGTCTTTCGGTTATATTCTATAAATTAGCTTTGAATAAAAACTCTTAAATATTATTGATAAATATTAATTAAACAGAATAAGTCATTCTTGTTTTGTGGGATTTTGAAAATGCCAGTCAATAAAGGAGATAAAATAAAAGTAGAATATACTGGAACATTTGACGATGGAGAGATATTTGATACTTCAAGTCATGGAGACCATTCGCATCCATTAGAATTTGAGGCTGGCTCTGGCCAAGTAATAAAAGGTTTTGATGAGGCTGTTATAGGCATGGAAAAAGGAGAAGAAAAAGAGATAAGATTAGAGCCATCAGAAGGATATGGAGATTATAATGATGAGTTAGTTAAAGATTTGCCAAGAGATCAATTTTCAAAAGACTTTGAATTGAAAGTCGGGATGATGATTGGAGTAAATATTCCTAATGGACCACAAGTGCCTGCTAAAGTAGTTAAATTAACTAATAACGAAGTTACACTTGATATGAACCACCCTTTAGCCGGGAAAGCTCTTAATTTCAAAATCAAGATAATTGATATTTCTTATGAATAATTTTTAAAAAGATAATTATAAAAACAGAGATTTAATAATATGTAAAAATGGCAAAGAGAGATTATTATGATATATTGGGGATAAATAAATCTGCATCCAAAGATGAGATTAAAAAAGCATACAAAAAGCTGGCTTTAAAATATCATCCGGACAGAAACTCCGGGAAAGATGCAGAAGAAAAATTCAAAGAGATTAGTGAGGCTTATGCTGTTCTAAGTGATGATTCAAAAAGACAACAATATGACACTTTTGGTCATGCTGGATTTGATCAAAGATATACCCAAGAGGATATTTTCAGGGGTGCTGATTTTAATGATATATTTGAAGATTTATTTGGAGAAAGTTCCAATATATTCGATATGTTCTTTGGAAGGGGATTTGGAGGAAAAAGACAGAGAAAAGGTAATGACTTACAGTATAATTTGTCAATAGAATTTGAAGAGGCTGTTTTTGGAGCTACAAAAGAGATAATAATAAACAAGGATGTAAAATGTGAACATTGCAATGGAACTGGTGCTGAACATGGAGAATTAAAACAATGTGATGTTTGTCATGGTTCCGGATTACAAAGAAGAACACAAAGAACTCCTTTTGGAATTTTCCAGACACAGACTACCTGCAGAAACTGTAATGGCGAAGGTGAAGTAGCAAAAAAAGCTTGTATACATTGTAATGGATATGGAATAGAAAAAAAATCAAAGGAAATAAAAATAAAGATTCCAAAAGGTATAAATGAAGGACAATTTCTAAGGATAAAAGGAGAAGGACAGCATATAAAAAATGGGATTTCAGGAGATTTATTTGTTGTCATTAATATAAAACCACATAAATTTTTTACAAGGGAAGAGAATAATGTGTATATGGAATTTCCAATAAGTTTTTCACAGGCTGCATTGGGAGATGAGATTAAAGTTCCAACATTATATGGGGAGGTTAAAATGAAAATCCCTTCTGGAACACAGAGTCATACATTATTCAGATTAAAAGGAAAAGGAATAGAGGATGTTAATGATAATAGTGTTGGAGACCAATATGTAAGAATTATTCTAAAGACCCCTTCTAAATTAAATAAAAAGCAAAAAGAACTCTTCGATGAATTATCTAAAGAGAATAAAGAAAAATTAAAGATAGAGAAAAGTCTGCTTGATAAAGTAAAGGATGTATTTGGTTAAATATCTTTTTCCATACAAAATACTTTATATAAAACAAACCATCCTCTCTTTTTATAGAACTCTATTACTTTTTCATTATATTCCTCAACAAATAAAGTTGGTCTTTTTATTCCTCTTTCTCTTAATCTTCTTTCAGCTTCATCCATTAATTTATTTGCTAGCCCCTTGCCTCTATAATTTGGATGAACTCCAAGATGATATACAAAAGATTCATATGGATTATAAATAATAAATACTGTTCCGGCTAAACTTTCATTCTCTTCTGCCAAAATAATAGATTCTGGATCATGCTCTATTGTTCTTTTTAGAATTTCTCTTTTGTCTAATGGTTCATAATAAATGCCATTAATTTTTAATAACTCTTCTAATTTTGGAAAATCCTCATCCCTATAGTTTCTTATTTTCATTCTAATCTACAGTAAATAATGAATTATCTTTAACATTAAATAACCCAATTCTTGCTCCTGCATCCAGCCATCCATGAGCATAATTCAAAGCTGCAAATGCTGTTACAATATCCCCTTTCTCTTCAAAATGTTTCGCATCTTCAACATAACGGGAGATCATATCGATAAAATCATCAAAAGCTTCTTTTGGATTAATAGAAAATTCCCCTTCATTTTTCTTGGCTTGCTCTAAAGCTTTTTTTGTAACATCAAAATATTTTTCGAGTTTTTTAGAAGTAATTTTATCCATCTTTATGAAGTTTTACGTTTCCTTCTTTCTTTCTTCATCCTCTTCCTTTGCCACTTCCATCTCATCTGATTTTTCTTTTTCCAACGTCTTGAGCTTCTCTTCATTTTACTAAAACTTAATTATTTTATTTATAAGGTTTTTGAAATGTGCTCCCACCGGGATTTGAACCCGGGTCTCAGCCTTTCTTTGTTTTGATGAAACTTTTTCTAAAAGTTTACTCGAAAGGGCCGCGTCCTTGGCCTCTAGACTATAGGAGCAAACGTGTGGGCCTAGGCGGATTTGAACCGCCGACCCCTGGCTGACTTAAGCCAGAGTGGCCATATAAGACCAGTGCTCTAAACCAAGCTGAGCTATAGGCCCATGCAGAAAATGAATTTAGTTAACTTTTAAATGTTTCTTAATATATAGTAAAACTTATAATATATATTCTTAATTTAATGTAAGTTATTATAGGATTAGTAGGTAAATAAAATAAGAAAGTTTATAAGTGATAAAATTATATTATTTATATTGATATGATAAACATCTGGGAATTGGGGGAGAAGATAAATATAAAACCAAAAGAAGATTTTCTAATAAGAATAAATAGACTAATAAGTAAAAATTATTCCAGTAAAGAAAAATTTTATAATCAGTTTAAAAAACAGATAATCATTCCTTATAATACATTTAGGAATGTATTAAAATACTCTTATTATAAATCTGGATTTTATGCTTCTTTAAATGTGTTTATTGTTTGTTGTGAGAAACTTAATATTGAAAAGGAAGAACTACAATTAAATATAGAGTCATACAAAACAGAAGGTGGGTATAATATAATAGTTGATCCTATATTACCCATTAAGATTACCCCAATATTTGATATGCTACTAGCTCATCACATAGCAGATGGCACCGTAATTAATCCTAAAAGAGGAAGACAGGTATATTTTGGTTATAGGCAATTTGATGAAGAATTAAGAAGGTTGTATGTAACAAAACTAGAATCCGTCTTTGGCAAGATATTATTTAATAAAGAAGATTATATAAAAACGACTACAAGACCTTATTGTCCTGTAGTTTTATCTCAACTATTCTTTAGATTATATAAACTAAATGAAAGAAGTTTTTTATCAAGAAGTGCTAGAATTCCGAAAGAAGTAATAAACAAAAATAAAAACTATATTTTATCTGTTTTATTAGCTTTTATAATAGACGAAGGAAATATAGACTCAACATTGATATGTATCAAATTAAAGAATCCAAATTTAGTTGATGATCTTTATTTAATATGTAAAAAATTAGATTACGAATCCAAATTTAATATAAAAGGAGATTATGGAACACTTTACATATTAAGGAATGGAATGAAAAAACTTTTTAATGATTATAAAGAACTAATAAAAATTTATCCTTGTGCTTATTTAGGCAAATTAGACAGAAAGATAGAAGATGGTCTAAAAATATATAATAGAGCTATTTATAAAACGAAAGGAAATAAAAACTTAATATTAGACATGTTAAAAGTCGAAAATTTAACTATTAACCAGATAGCTTATAGAATTAGCATGACAAGGCAAGGTGTTAGATTTCATATTCATAATTTAGAAAAGATGAGTAAAATAATAAAAAAAGGTTTTATTGGGAAAAATAATATAGTATATAGCATAAAAACTTAAAGGAGAGAAGACAATGTTAGTCGGTTTAGTTCGGCAAGCCCAGTAGTGGAAAATCAACTTTTTTCAAAGCAGCAACATTAGCAGAGGTTGATATAGCTAATTACCCATTTACAACAATAAAGCCAAACGAAGGGATTGGTTACGTTAAGATAGACGATGTTGCAAAAGAGTTTAATAAAACTAGTAATCCGAGAGAGGGTTATGTTCTTAATGGCTATAGATTTATTCCTATAAAATTAATTGATGTTGCTGGATTAGTTCCAGGGGCTTATGAAGGAAAAGGAAAAGGAAACCAATTTCTGAGTGATCTAAATCAAGCAGATATCCTTATCCATGTAGTTGATATCTCTGGAAGCATTGATGAGAATGGAAATCCTGTTCAGCCATTAAGTTATAATCCAGCAAAGGATATAGAATTTTTAGAAATTGAATTAGACATGTGGTATTTTGGAATATTAAAGAAAGGATGGGAGAAATTTGCAAGAACTGTAAAACAGGAAAATCAAGAGATAAAAAAAGCATTAGCAAAGCAATTATCCGGAATGAATGTAAATGAGATGATTGTCCAGGAAGCTATCAAAAAGTTAAAATTAGAGCATCATCCAATTGAATGGAGCGATGATGAATTAAAAGGACTATCTAGAGAACTAAGAATCAGATCAAAACCAATGATTATTGCTGCCAATAAAATAGACATTAATGGAGCAAAATTAAACTTTCATAAGATTAAAGAGAAATTCAAAGACTATATAATAATCCCATGCAGCGGGGATTCTGAACTAGCTTTGAGGGAAGCAGCCAAGCATGGATTAATCAATTATACTCCTGGCGAGAATAATTTTGAGATTGTTGGAAAATTAAATGAAAAACAAAAAAATGCTTTGGAGTTTATAAAGAAAAATGTTCTGGATGAGTTTAACAGCACAGGAATACAAGAGATATTAGATAAAGCTGTTTTTGATTTGTTAAAGTACATAGCAATATTTCCCGGTGGAGTAAATAAACTAGAAGATTCAGAAGGGAGGGTGCTTCCGGACTGCTTTTTGATGAGGAATGGTTCTACTGCTTTAGATTTTGCTTACAGATTACATACAGACTTTGGAAAGAATTTCATAAAAGCAATAGATGTAAGAACAAGATTAGTAGTTGGAAAAGAGCATAAACTAAAACATAAAGACATAATTGAGTTAGCTGTAAAAAAATAACTAAAAATCCTCCAATGTTCTTTGTTTTGAATTTTCTTTCAGGAATTCATTTGCCTTTTTTAATATCTCCTTAGAACTTTTATGTGTTAATAATTTAATGGCATCTTCAAAGTCTAACCATTTATAATCATCATGTTCATAAGATGTCTCTATTTCATCTTGTTTAGTCATAACTAAATAATAAATTATCTCTTTTTTCACTAATTCCTCATCTCTTCTGTAGAAAAACGAGATAACCTCTCTGAATTTAGGAACAAATTCAACATTATTAATTCCAGTTTCTTCTTTTATCTCTCTTTCTACTGTTGATTTTTCATCTTCTTCTTCTACTAAGCCTCTGGGAAAATCCCATGAATCTTTATACTTGTCTTTGGCTTCTCTGAATAACAAAAGAAATTTTTTATTTTTTGTATTATATATTATCGCTCCAGCACTTTTTTCAGTTATCATAAAGTAAAATTAAATATTAATTATATTTGTGATTCAACAAAAGCCCATTTAATAGTTGAATGTGTAATTCCTTTTTTATAATTTTCAGCATAAAGTGTTGGTTGCTCATTTTTTTTATACTCTTGTCTCGAGATCTCATCTAATAATTTTCTATCTTTTATATGTTCATTAAATGTAGGAAGATTTATTGGTTCGTATCCTCTACGAACTTGTTCTTTTTCCCATTTGACCCATTTATCAACAGATTTTTCAAGATTTAATAGAGCTTGTCCTTCTTCTAAAAGAAAAATTAGATTTAAAACCTTATGAAATTCAGCAACTTCTACTCCAGCGCTAATATAACGTCCCCTTACAATTTTATCTGATAAAAGTCTCCTAAACATATTTATTATCATTATATCAACTTTTTTAAGATTATTATAATAAATTGATTATTTTCCTATTATCTTAAAGAATTTATCTAGTTTGTTTGTATTTATAATATCATTTTTAGTCGCCCATCCCCTGCGAGCTGTACCAATTCCAAATTTCATAAAATCCAAATGGTCTGATAGGTGTGCATCTGTATTTATTATAAGTTTACATTTATTTTTTATAGCATTTCTCACATTGATATCATTTAAATCTAGTCTATCGGGAAAAGAATTTATCTCCAAAAAAGTATTTGTCTCTTTTGATTTCTCAAAAATCTTTTCAAAATCAAGATTGTATCCATTTCTTCTATTTATGATACGACCAGTAGGATGACCTATTACATTTACATATTTATTTTCCATTGCTTTCATGATTCTCTTTGTATTATCATTTTTAAAACTTGAATGTATTGAGGCTACTAATATATCTAATTCTTTTAAAACTGAAACATCAATATCAAGATTGCCCTCCAAGTTTATATCAACCTCGGCTCCTTTTAATATTTTAATCCCATTTATTTTTTTGTTTATTCTATCAATCTCATTGAATTGTTTCAACATTCTTTTTTTGTTTAATGCATTTGCTATTGCTAATCTCCCGTAATGATCTGTTATAGCAATATATGATCTTCCAAGGGACTTTGCTTTTAGTGCCATCTCTTCAATACTATTAGAGCCATCACTATATTTTGTATGCATCTGCAAGTCGCCTTTAATATCATTATAACCAACTAACATTGGTAACTTGTTTTTTAAGGCAGCTTCAATTTCCCCATTATCTTCCCTAAGCTCTGGTTCAATGTATCTTAAACCAAGAGTTTTATAGACATCTTCTTCAGTCTTCGTAGCCATTGCTTTTTTTCCTTTAAAGACACCATACTCGCTTATTTTCAGTCCTTTTCTAATCGCTAAATTCCTAAGTTTAATATTATGTTCCTTTGAACCTGTAAAATAATGCAGCCCAGAACCGTAATGATTATTATCTAAAACCCTTATATCAACTTGTAAACCATTATGCAAAATTATTGATGCTCTTGTTGTCCCTTTAGCTAATAACTTCTTTTTAGGCAAAGAAGTAAAAAGATCAATAGTCTTTTTTGAATCTGTTGTTGTTACGAGTATATCGACATCATGAATTGTTTCTTTCATTCTTCTCATTGAACCGGCGATTACTGCTTTCTCTACAAACTTTTGTTCACTTAGCTTTGATTCAATCTCTTTGGCAAATGGATACATATAACCAAGTAGAAGTCTTGTCTTAGTTGATTCAATTCCTTTTATTCCTTCTAAAATTTCATTTTCTAAAGTGCTACTAAACCCATTCAATTCTCTTATTTTATTCTTTTCAGCAGCCTTCTTTAAATCTTTTAAATTTTTTATATTCAATTTATCATATAATATCTTTATCCTCTTTGGTCCTAAAGAAGGTACGGAATTAAGTTCCTCTAATTTTATCGGAACCGACTTTTTTAATTCATTATAATATTTTAGTTTCCCTGTCCTCAACAATTCATTTATCTTTTCAGCTATATTTTTTCCTACTCCGGGAATATCCTCTATTCTGCCTTTTTTATACATATCAATAATATCTTCAGACAATGTTTCGATATTTCTGGCTGCTTTCCTATAAGCTATTGGTTTCCATTCAACACCTTTAATTTCAAGTATATCTGCTATCTCATATAAAATTCTTGCTACTTCCTGGTTTTTCATAAATATATTATGGTTATTGATTATTTTAATTTTGTTATAAAGGGATTATCAGATATATTTATATAATTCCAAAAATATTTATTATATGATAGACTCAAATGAGATAAAGAAAAAAGTTCCGAAAAATCTTCAGAATAAAGTAGAATTTGGCAATTTATTATCCTTAATAGGGAATAATAAAATAAAAACCATAAAAAAGCTGCATGAACATCTAGATTCGGAGATAGAAGCTTGCAGAATATGGCTAAGTAAAAACAAAGAAATTGGTGGGATTAACAGCATAAGAAGGGAGTATACCAGGAAACTAGGGACTTTAAATAAAATAAAGGAGATAGCAAATTACCTAAGATGAAAAACATAAATTTTGTAGGAATCAGAAAATTGGATGATTTTGAGATTAGTTTACTTGAGGATTTAACTGGCAAATTTTATAGTAAAGTAAACAGAAGATTTGAGGATATAATGTTAACCTTAGACATTAAAAAATATAATGCTACAGGTAAAAGAAAAAAATATTCAATTCATTTAAGGGCTGATCATCCGGATATAAATAATAGAGTACTATCTGCAAAGCATTTTGATTGGGATTTAGCTACAGCTTTACATAAAACATTTGATAGTTTGTTAAGTGAGATGGATCACAAAACAGAAAAACTTGCTTCAAAGATTGCTAAGAAAAGAAGAATCAAAAAAACATTAATTTCTTAAGTCAAGTTTTATAAATATTATTTTTAATATAAATTCTATGAAAAAACTAATTTGTTTGGGTATAGAAGGAACAGCCCATACTTTTGGGGCTGCTGTAGTTACAGATAAAAAAGAAATATTAAGTGATGTTAGGGATATGTATACTACAGAGCATGGTGGAATAATTCCCATTGAGGCTGCCAAGCATCACAGAAAATTAGCGGATGGAATAGTAGATAAGGCATTAAAGGAAGCTAATTTAAGCATTAATGAAATAGATATTATTAGTTTTAGCAGAGCTCCAGGATTAGCGCCATGTTTATTGGCAACAAGAGATAAAGTTGTAGAATTAGCAAAAAAACATAATAAAAAAATTATTGGGGTTAATCATGCTGTATCTCATTTAACTTCTGGCTCATTGTTTACAGAATCAAAAGATCCGTTATATATTTATGTCTCTGGAGCAAATACCCAGATAATTGCCTTAATAGATAAAAGATTTAGAATATTGGGAGAAACATTAGATGTTGGATTAGGAAATGCTCTTGATAAATTTGGAAGAGGAATTAATTTGGGATTTCCTTCTGGTCCAAAAATAGAGGAGTTAGCAAAGAAAGGAAAGTATATAGAACTTCCCTATACGATAAAAGGAATGGATTTAGCTTTTTCCGGCATAGTAACTGATGCTATAAACAAATTCAAGAAAGGATCTAAAAAAGAAGATTTATGTTATTCAATACAAGAAACATTTTTTGCAATGTTAACAGAGGTTGTCGAAAGAGCATTAGCATTCACAGAAAAAAAACAAGCTTTATTAATTGGTGGGGTTGCGGCAAACAAAAGATTAATTGAGATGCTAAATATAATGTGTAAAGAAAGGAATGTTGAATTTTATGTTGTTCCATTAAAATATTCTGGAGACCAAGCTGTTATGATAGCATGGCAAGGAATATTGGAATATAATGCAAAAAGAAAAGATAATTTAAATGTTGATATAGATGATTCAGAAAGAACAGACGAAGTTGAAGTAATATGGTAGAAGTCAAAAAAGTGTTAGATGATTTAAGGAAGATTAATGGATTAAATAATATTAGTTTGCTTAACGAAGAAGATAAGGATATAATAAGAAATCTTGAAGAAGAAAATAACATCGGAGTTATAGAATGCATTGAAAGAAAATATGTAATTGTTTTAACCCATAATTCTGAATTTAGAGAGCCAGAAAAAGATATTGTAGTCCAAAATGGCAATGGAATTATATTTCCAGCTCTTGAATTTCCTGAAATAAAAGCAAATAATGTTGTTTCAAGTTCTCCTGGAATAAATGTTCACAACTATTTGAGGAAAAAATTCAGTATGGATATAGACGATGAACATGCTACATTATTGGTTGGATTTAATTTATGATTAATGCCCATTATATAATTCAAATATCCATCTCTGTTCTATTTCTCCCTTAGCATATATTTTATACAAATCCCCCAATACTTTTTTATATAATCCGCATTTCGAAATTTCTTCTTCAAACCTATTCTCAATAGCTGAAAGTTCAAATGATTTAGTTAAAAATAATATTAACAAACCTTTATCTTTGCTTGGCAAATCTTTCATAACAGAGGATAAAGTATTTTGATGATGTTTATACAATCTTTTTTTATTCCATAAATCCATGCGTCTTGCAAACAAATCAAGAGAATAACGAATTCTCCTCACTAACTTATGATCTACCTTAATCTCTGCTTTAACAAGTTTTTCTAATATGCTTAGTCCATTTCTTCTATCTTTTATCATATCAAGAATTATCGGATCTTCAACTATTATATTATTCATTTTAATCCAAAATAAACCCTTCTGTTATTTTTTCCTTTATTTTCTGCTTTAAGAAATATAATTTCACCTATTTCTTTCAATGACCTAACATGAGTTCCGCCATCACATTGTGTATCCAAATTTTCTATTTCTAAAATCCTATAAACTTCTCTATTCTCTATATCCTTAGCAAGCTTGTGCAATGATGGATTTTTCATCACTTCCTCTTTTGATAGATAATAAGATTTAACTTTCAAATCTTTTTTTATATCTTCATTTGCCTTTGCTATTTTCTTCTTTATTTCTTCAACATCATAATTCTCTAAGTTAAAGTCCATTCTTGATTTCTCTAAATCCTTTTGATTTCCAGTTATGATTGCCCCAAGTTCATTGAAGAATATAGCATTTAGCACATGAGCAGCAGTATGCATCCTCATTAGTTTATATCTTCTTTCCCAGTTTATTACGCCCTTTATTTTATCTCCTATCTTCAATCCTGGCTTGTCAACCTCATGGCTAACTTTTCCATCAATTTTGGTGACATAAACAACATTGTACTCTTCTCCATTGCAAATCATTTTTCCAGTATCGTTTGGCTGGCCCCCAGATGAAGGATAAAATGCAGTCTGGTCTAAAATAATATATTTATCATCATTGACATATTCTACAACAGCTTCAAATTCCTTTAAATAAGAATTGTCTAAATAGAGCAAATTATTCATGTTATAGACTTTCCCACATATGTCTTTTTATACTTTTTGTTCTTTTTTTATAAAATGGAAATAGAAGGAATACATATAGAGAGATTGAATCATGCATCTTTTAAAATTAAGAAAGATAAAGTAATTTATGTAGATCCATTTAAGATAAATGATAATGAGAAAGCTGATATAATATTAATAACCCATGAGCATTTTGATCACTTTAGTATAGAGGATATTAAAAAAGTTTTAGATAATAAGACTGTTTTAGTCGCAACAAGTGATTGCTTAAGTAGCTTAAACAAATTTGACAACCAGATGAAAATAGTTGGTCCTGGATCTAGATTAGAAGTTAATGGGTTAAGTATTGAGGCTACACCAGCATATAACATCAACAAATTCAGGGCTCCAAGAATTCCTTTTCATCCTAAAGAAGATGGTAAAGTCGGATATATAATCGAGATGAACAGAAAAAGAATTTATATAAGCGGGGATACAGATATTATCCCCGAGATGCAGAATATAAAAAATATTGATATTATGACTATTCCAGTTTCTGGAACTTATGTAATGACTGCTGAAGAGGCAGCTAAAGCAGTTGAAATAATCAAGCCAAAGATTGCTATTCCTTGCCATTATGGGGCTGTTGTTGGTAGTATAGAAGATGCTAAAAAATTTAAAGAATTGGCAAAAACAAGGGTAGAAATAATTTAATCTTTTTTCTTTGTTCCGAATGTAGAAGCCAAGTCTATAATATATTTTCCTTCTTCAACCCTGTAAACTAATGGCTTTCCTTTAAACAATTCAATTATATCCAACTCATATTTTCCCGGTTGTAATATCCTTATTGATTCTAAATCAAGAATAACGGGCTTATCATCTTCTTCTATTCCAATAATGTCATAAACATCCTGCTCAATTTGTGTTTTATCATCATCGGATAAGCTTCCTATAATCTTATCAGCCTCTTCGATATCCTTCTTCTTTACAAAGAAAAAGAATTTGCTGTTACAGTCTGTACATCCCTTTAATAATTCACTAGAACCATCTGGATAAATCTTACCGCATCTGACACATTTATGGGGCATATTACTTTTTCCTTTTTCTTCTTACATTTTCAGTTAGCAATAATATCTTGTTGGGGTCTCTTTTAATTTCTTTTACTATATTGGCTGGACCAACTACAGTCAATCCAGTCCTGTCGCCTATTAAAATATTTACTAATAAACCTTTTAGAAATTTATCCTTAACATTCGGGTATACTGTACAAAGCTCTATCCCCTTAAAATCCTTGCTTAAATTTTCCATTGTTCTCTGGATTAAATCTGTTTCTTCATTTGGCTTCAAACGGCCCTCCATTAGAACAATTTTATTTTCTCTGACTAAGTTTAATATCTTTCTTATCCTGGAATTTGAACTCAAAGGCTCAATTTCAGAATATGGAAGAAATTGTAATGTTAACATCATTTCACCAACCTAAATAAAGACTCATAAAACTCCTCAACATTATGGCCTTTTTCAGCAGAAATGCCAACAACCTCATATTGTGGGAAGGCACTTTCAACTTTTTTAATATTTGCTTTCCTTATATCAATTTTATTGGCAACAACCAATACTGGAATATTTCTAGCTGCCAGATTTCCGATTATCGTTAAATTTACTTGGGAGTAAGGATTTAATGTAGCATCTACAACAACTAAGACAGCATCCATTCCATCCAGCCATTTGATTGCTTCTATGACTCCCTTTGTTGCTTCTTTTGCCCTTTTCTTAGCTTCTTTTTGAGGAAGTCTAAATTTCAGAAAATCTTCATAATCAATTTTTGTTGCTATTCCCGGGGTGTCTATTAAATTGAATGTTAATTCTTTTCTTTTATGCTTTATTTTTATTTTTTCTTTCTGCTGAACATTTCTTGTCTCGTGAGGGATTTTAGAGACAGAACCCATCTCTTCTCCAATCCAATCCCTGCATATTCTATTCGCCAGGGTTGTCTTGCCAGCATTGGGGGGTCCATATATTCCTAATTTCAGGCTTTTCCTTTGCTGAAACAGTTTATAGAATACGTTACTTATAAAATCCCTCAATCTTATTATCATAATATCTAAATTTAGCAGTAGTTAATTAATAAATTTTGTGGTAATTTTAAGTATTTTTTCGATAGATAGTAAATTATTAAAAGGCCAGAAAAGTCTAATAACTAAATGGAAATTCAAAAACCGCATCTAAAGAAGATAAGTGATACTGAATGGGAGATTCCGCAGAGCTACAAAAAGGAGATGAATGTTCCTGCTAAGATAATAGGAACTAAAAGGATAGTGGATGAAATGGATTTACAAGTCTATGATCAGATAACTAATGTTGCTACTTTGCCTGGAATTGTTAAGTATGCTTTTTGTATGCCTGATGGTCATTCAGGATATGGCTTTCCAATAGGGGGGGTCGCTGCCTTTGATCCAGATAATAATGGAGTTATTTCGCCAGGTGGGATTGGATTTGACATCAATTGCGGTATGAGGTTAATTAAAACTAATCTTACATATAAAGATGTCCAGCCACATCTTAAAACATTAGTTAATAATTTATTTGATAGAGTTCCTGCTGGTGTTGGTAGCAAAGGTTTTGTAAAATTAAGTTCTAAAGAGTTTAAAGAGGTTGTAGAATTAGGAGCTAAATGGTGTGTTGATAAAGAATATGGGTGGAAGGAAGATTTAGAGTATACTGAAGAGAATGGATGTATGGAAACTGCAGACTCTTCAAAAATTTCAGACAGAGCAATACAAAGGGGATTAAATCAGATTGGAACTTTAGGATCTGGAAATCATTATTTAGAAATTCAAAGGATTAAAGAAGAAAATATGTTCGATAAAGAAATTGCTAAAAAGCTTGGATTCTTTGATGATCAAATTGTAATAATGTTTCATTGTGGCTCAAGGGGATTTGGACACCAAGTAGCTACAGATTATTTACAAACATTTCTAAAAGTAATGGAGCCAAAATATGGAATAAAGATTTTAGACAGAGAGTTGGCATGTGCTCCTTTTAACAGCAAAGAAGGGCAAGATTATTTTAAAGCAATGAAATGCGGAGTAAATATGAGTTTTGCTAATAGACAAACCATTGCTCATAGGATTAGAGAGGTATTCTCTAATGTATTTAAACAAGATGCTGAAGATTTAGATATGAAAACAGTTTATGATGTCTCACATAATACAGCTAAACTAGAAAAACATAAGATTGATGGGAAAATAAAAGAATTGTTAGTCCATAGAAAAGGTGCAACAAGAGCCTTTGGCCCTGGAAGGGATGAAATTCCAAAATCTCATCGAAATATTGGACAGGTTGTGATAATCGGAGGATCAATGGAAACAGGTTCTTATGTTTTAGTTGGAACTGAAAAGGGAATGGATAAGACATTTGGCTCAACAGCTCATGGAGCAGGAAGAACAATGTCAAGAACAAAAGCAAAAAGAATGTTTAGAGGAGAGACATTACAAAAACAGATGGAAAAATCAGGAATATATGTTAAATCAACATCAATGCCTGGATTAGCAGAAGAAGCTGGAAAAGCCTATAAAGATGTGCATGAAGTTTGCGAAGCAGCAGAAGAAGCTGGGATTTCCAAAAGAGTTATTTCATTGATTCCAATTGGAAATGTTAAAGGTTAACTACTTTTTTCTATAGATTATAACTGTATCTTTATCTGTTCCTTTTGATTCCCATGCTTCAAGAAATATTTTCTTTTCAATTTTCATATAAGGCTTAACATTTGTAAAATGAATGTAGATAGAATTATTGTCATGACCTAACAAAGGAACAAAATGACCTACAAATTTTTCTTTTTTCAATAAAGTGTTATAATTTATCAAAACAATCGGGATGGAATCTTTAGATATATAACTTAATAATTCATTTATTGATATATTTTTTTGTTCTAATTTAATATTCATCATTCTAACTTCATCTTTAAGTTCTTTAAGAATAACTTTGCCTCTATCATTAGAATATTTAGTATAGTATTCTATGCCTTCATTTTCATTGGTTGAATCGCTAATTGTTATAAATCTTACATTAAACCCTAATTTTTTGGCTGCTCTTGCTATACCAATAGACCAAACTAATCCACTGTCTAATTGTTTTTCTAACTCTGAAAGTTCATTTAAAGAGTATTCCTCACCAAAATAGGATAAAACCATTTTCAGAACTAAAGGACCACAATTATCTTTATTTGTTGAGGTATAAAAAGGAATATCTAATACCATAGCTATAAAAAAATTATTATCAATATAAATTTAACTAAAGTTTTAAAAACTATGTTTTCATAATTTTTTCATGAAAACCCCAATTACTATAATAACTGGATATTTAGGAGCAGGAAAAACTACATTATTAAAATATATCTTAAAAAAAACAAAAGATAAGTTAGCAATTATAGTAAATGAGTTTGGAGAGGTAGCCATAGATACTAAGATAATAAAAGGCAAGAATGTTAATATGACTGAGTTGGCTGGGGGCTGCGTGTGTTGTTCTTTAACAGGGGAATTTGAAGCAGCAATTGATGAGATTATTCAGAAAATCAATCCAGACGGAATTGTTGTTGAAACTACTGGGGTGGCTGAGCCAGAGGCTATTATAGTAGATATAGAAGAGAATATCCCAAAAATAAGTTTAGATGGAATTATTACAATAACAGATGCTGATGCTATCATAAAATATCCTACAATAGGCCATACAGGAAGGATGCAGATAGAGATGGCTGATATTATCCTATTGAATAAAATAGATTTAATTAATAAAGAACAAATAGATGAAGTTGAAAACAAAATAAAAAAGATAAATGATAATGCTTTGATATTCAAGACTAAGAATTGTGAGATTGATATAAATTATTTGTTTGGAATAAATACAAAAAAAATTGTAAAAGAGCATAAACACCATGAAATAAAAATTGATCATTTTGTTTATAGCTCAAATAAAACATTTGATAAAGAAAAATTCGAAGAATTTATCTCAAAGTTGCCAAAAGAGATATATAGAGCAAAAGGTTTTGTTAAATTTAAGGATTCTGGCTATCTGTTTAATTATGTTGCTGGCAGAGATAATTTTGAGAGGTTTAAATATAATAAAAATGAACTAATTTTTATTGGAGA
>Ga0209542_10003537_pt1 | contig 33373 bp, 47 predicted proteins | sample RifCSPhighO2_01_FD_184028 | JGI IMG/M metagenome (GOLD analysis project Ga0209542, IMG submission 184028) | Soil microbial communities from Rifle, Colorado - Rifle CSP2_plank highO2_0.1 (SPAdes) (version 2) | ecosystem: Environmental > Terrestrial > Deep subsurface > Rock core/Sediment ... | reverse complement strand
ATGAAGATGGCAAATCAAATATAATTAATGGTAAAAATATTGAAAACGGCTGGCAAAGAAAAGAAATAAAAGAAGATGAATTTAAGGATTCTATGGATTGTGCAGATGCCTGCCCTGTAAATGTTATTCATATCGTTGAAAAAGAAGTTGATGATTCTGGAAAAGTTGTTAATGAAAAGAAATTAAAGTGAAGCTCCCAATCGCAGCAAGCTGCGGGGCATCTAAGTTTTAAATACCCAAGATTTTTTGTTCATTGGGCCTGAATAAGTCTCGTTTTTTCTCGAGGCTTTTTCATAAAAAGGATCTTCCAAAGCGTTACTTCCTGTCCTTCCGACAGTAGCTTTTTCCGTGAACGCTTTTCGCAAAAGGGTTCCAGTAGCTTTTTTTAATATTTTTAAAGCGAAATTATAATCTCTATTTACATGTAATCCACAATCACAATTGTAAACTACTCAGGTCTAAAGGCGCCTGAGCGTTGACGAACGGTGCTAGTTTTACTATTTAAGTAAAAATCTTATTCATAGAAATTTGGCGTCTTACTCTACATCTTCTTTGTCATCAGAACCAGATTTACTCTCTTTGCCAGATTTATCTTCATCTCCCTTCTCATCGTCTGAGTCTGGTTTGTCATCTTTATCATTTTCTTTTTCTTCTTCCTCTTCCTCTTCCTTTAATTCTAAAACTTTTTCAATATCTTCTTTTGATAATTGACTTCTTGCAACAACCTCATTTACAATAGCTTCTTTATCTGTTGTAGTTAATGTAAACCTTAGTTCTACTTCTATTTCGGTGATACCTTCCTCAGTTTTAGCTTCTACTTTTAGGCTATCTTTTTCAAGTTCCTCTTCATCTTCAGTTTCTATTTTTAATATTTTATTAACAGTTTCCTTGTCTAAAGTAAATCTTCGAATAATCTCATCTATTATTGCATTTTTATCAACAGCATCAGTTGAGAACTCATTTTCAATCTTAACCTGAGCTTTATTGCTTATTATTTCTGCTTTTACCTCTACTTCTTCAAGCCCAATTTCTTCTTCTAAATCTTCTATTTCATCTTCAATTTCCTCATCGCTTTTGCCAGTTTCTTGCTTTATTTTGATTTTAGTTTTGTCCTTTTTGTTCTTGATTTCTATTTTAACTTCTCCAGTTTGACCTTTAAGAGAATCAAGAAGTGAATTAATTAAGGCTTTTTGCTCTTCTGTTATTGCACCTTCAATTTTTATCTTAATTTTTAGCTCTGTATTGACTTCTTCAACATCATCTTCATGCTCTTTTAATTCCTTTTCAATCTCTAACTCTTCTTCAATCTGTTCTGTTGAATTATCCTTTTCTAGCTCTTGTAAGCTTTCTTTTACTTTATTTAGAAGATTGCCGTGCTCTTCTTTTGCTTTTTCAGCGGCTTCTAATTTATTCTCTTCAATCATTTCTCTAATTTCTAACAATCTCTCTTTTGCAATTTCTATACCTTTCTTTGCCTTTTCTCCTTTATCAAAAGTCAGAAGCAAAGTTAATTGGTCTAATGCTTTGTCTAAGCCCCATAGAAAACTATCTGGCGTTACACCAGAGTCTTCTGCAGGTTGAATAGCTTGTTGAGCATTCACAATTGGCAATATTAGAATCATTAATAAAATTGCAACAATTCTTTTCATTCAAGCACCTCTTTGTTTATTATCCCTGACTTATATATAAACAGTACTATTTTTGCCGCCAAATTTCTTAATTATAGTTTTCCAATAAGATTTATTTTTAATCTATAACTTTGAACGGAAAACTGCCCTTTACTTCTTGTTCTTAATCTATCGCTTCACTCTTTTTATAGAACGAGGACTTCAAATTTACTTTTCGGACGAAATTTCCCAGAACTGCGTAACTGGGAAAGATTTTAACAAGGGTTAAACCAGACGTTAACTTAACAGCTCAGATTTAAGATAATTTAATAAAAACAAGAAATAATTATAGATTCGAACACTTTTGTTCTATTCTGCCGACGGGGATTACTTTCTTTATTCCGTTGTGCTGTCACACCTTGATATTTATGATAATAAGAAAAAGTATGAAAACTTCATAAATAATCTGGATAAGCTTTTAATTAATCCTGAAAAGTTTGACAAAATAAATAATAAAAAAGAAAAAATAGTTTAATAAATTCTTGTTTATTTTTGTGTAATAATCACTGCTATATGACCATAGATAGCATTAATACTAATAAAAATACAAATAACACCAAGAACTACTAAGATAAAGGAAAAAATTAAAGAAAACCACAGCTTTGATTTTTGGTTATTTATGTGTGTTAAAATAATTGTAAGAAGTCCAGAAATGCCAGCAAGAACAAATATTACTGAAGTTAATAAAGGTGATTTTGAAAGATTAAAGGAGAGAATAGAATTAGCACTTTGAAAAGAAAGTATTCCTCCCAAGCCAGCAAGATAAGATACAGGTTTTAAATTAGTGTCCCCATAAAGAGAAATTCCTCCAGAGAGTGTTACTAAAGAAAATATAGCCAGCATTGTTCCATAAACCTCGACATATTGATGTGGAATTGGTTCAAAGAAAAACAACTCAGAAGTTAAGATTAGTGCCACTAATCCTATAAAAAAGAAAACTATCCCAAATGCTTTTGTTAACTCTTTTGACAATATTTTTTTCTTATTAGATAAATAGACTGATGTTAAAATATATATAGAAAAAATTATTGCTGATGCCCCAACTAAGAACAAATCCAGAACTAATGTATTGTGCGCCATTGATATATTCCAAAATTGTTATATATTTAAATTTATCTTTCTGTATCTGAACTATATGACTTTAAAATAAAAATATTTAAATATTAGAATATTCTAATATTATTATGAATAAATTATACCAAGTTCACGCTGAGATATGCAAGGTATTTTCAAATCCCACAAGATTAGAAATCCTGAATTTGTTAAGGGATAAAGAAAGGTCAGTAACAGAGCTGATAAAAAAATCAAAATTAAGTCAAGCCAACATATCCCAGCATTTGGCAATTATGAAATCTAAAGGAATTGTTATGTCAAATAGAAAAGGAAATCATATTTTTTATAAGCTCTCAAATCCTAAAATTATTAAGGCATTTGATATAATTAGGGATGTTTTAATTGAAAGATTAAGGAGAAATATTAGTACTAAGTAAGATATCTAGAATAATGCCCTCAACAAGATTAAAACAATTTCTAAGAAAAGAAATAGGTAATTCAAAAAGAATTTTAGACATTGGATGTGGGGATGGCAAAATAGCCCTTTATTTGATATTATCTTTAAATTGTTATATTGATGGAATAGATTTGGATAAGGGTAAAGTACATAGGGCAAATAAGAATTTTAGCAAGAAGCATCATTAATATGCCCGGATAACTTATTATTCTTAATCATTTTTTGTATCTGTAAATCTTTTATAGCAATTAAATCATAATTATTTATATAATTATTACTTAATTTATGCAAGAAATCATTTCTTTGGTTTTCTATTTTCTCATGTAATTTAGCTATTTTTAATCTCTATTTATACTTCTTTTTTTCTTCATGATCCATATAAAAATAATTTAATATATAAGGCCTAGGCAGATCCTGTATTTGTCCAGTAGTTTTGTCCGGTTGTATTTATAAATGGGAAAAGTTACAACTTTTAGTAGTTACTATATCCGTTGCAAGCAACGAAGTATTACTATGAAATAAATTATTTTCTTAGATTATCATTTTATAGCATTTTTTGTTATTTCTAAATTGCAGGAATTGTGTCTTTTGCACCAGTCTTCACATTTTTCAGCCATTGTTTTCTCAATATAGTTAAATTTACAAACCTCACATTGAAATAATTTCATTCTCCTTTTGTCTACTTCAATTGCCATAATAAAAAGAAGATTCAGATATATTTATAATTTACTAAATGGTTTTTTGGTTAAGCTTTTTTATAAAAAGGTTAAAATGGAGAATAAACTAGAATTTATAATACCTTTTTTAATTTTAGGAGCATTATTCCTTCCTAAAATACTGAAAGGAATGCCAATAGAAAATGTAAATGAATTAACAAAAATACTTTTTGTCTCTGTTGTAATATCTGTAGTCATAGTTGTCTTAAGATATTTAAAAAAAATAGACAGTAGATAGGAAAGTAATTTAAAACTAATTAAAATATTGTCTTTTTGTTTTAGCAATATATGATAAAACATCTAAGAAATCTTTATTTGTAAATTTAGCGTTTTTTCCTAACTTTAAATCAATTTCAGGATAAATTAAACATTTATAATCTTCTTCTAAGAAAGAATGGGTATGAAACAGAAAATTTTAGTTACTTGCTTTTTTATATTCTAGAAAAAATATTATCAGATGGTAATTTTCTGTTTAAAACAGAATTGATAAAAATATATATTGATATTAAATCTGCTGAAACTTTGCTTAAAGAGGCTATTCAAATTATAAAAAGTTCAATTCCTAAATCTAGTGAAAATTGTATTTTCTGTAAATTTAGGAAAATAAGTTAATAATTATTTAAATTCTTCTTTATATTTTTTATTTAACCAGAACTGGTTTTGTCTTCCAACTTTTTTATATTTAATTTTTCCTTGGGCTACAAGTTTAAGCAAGTGTATTTGTTTAGGTAATGTTCAACCCACAATGTCCAAATTGTAATTATAGTTTAGTTCTTCTTACAAATAGAGGAAAGTACAAATGCTCATTATGTAGCGGATTGTTTCCTCAAATGGAAATTGAAAATAAAAATTTCAGAGAATGGAATAAAAGACAAAAGGAAGTTGATTTTGATGACTATAAAAAAGAAAAGGAAAAAGATAGTATACAGAATAAAATGATTAAATCAGGATTAAAAGACTTGTTTTTAGGAACCGTTGAATCTCGCATTAAAGAATATCGTAAGAGCTATTATTTGAAAAATAGAAAACAAGTCAGACTAAGACAAAAAGAAGCATATTTAAAAAATAAAGAGTCTATTCTTGAAAGGGAATCAAATTATTATGAACAGCATAAAACTGAAATCAAACTTAAACTAAAATTAAGAAATATAAAAATGAGAGAGATTATTAATCAAAGGAAAAGTGAATTAAGAAAAAGAAATCTTGAATGGTTTAAATCTAAAGAAAGATTGAGAAATTATAGACGAAAACAAAAGCTTTTAGCACTACAATGTCTTGAAAATGAAGAATATAATCCTTATACGAATGATTTAGTTGATTCAGTTTCCACTATTTCACTTTCCCATCTACTAATAGAAAAGTAAATTATATATAGAACAAAACCAGAAATTAAATTAATGAAAAAAGAGGTTTCATTAACAGCAAAACAAGGCAGCTTACTAAGAGAATTTATTTTTGGTTTAAATGATGGGCTTGTTTCTACATTGTCTTTATTAGCTGGATTATCAGGTGCTTTAATCTCAAATAATATTATTATTCTTGGTGGTTTGGCAGAAATAGTAGCAGGATCAATATCAATGGGTCTGGGCGCATATATTTCAACAAAATCAGAAGAAGAATATTATAAATCAAAAATTGCAAAAGAAAAAAAATCAATAGAGGACATTCCAAGTATTGAAATAAAAGAATTAAAAGATCTTTACAGAAAAAAGGGTTTTAATAAAAAAGAAATAAATTTGATTGTAAATAAAATTACAAAGCATAAAGCTACATGGTTAGACACATTAATCCATGAAAAAATAGGCATAGAAGAAAATTTTGAAGATCCCAAGAAAATGGGTTTAACTAATGGTCTGTCTTTCATAATTGGTGGTTTATTTCCAATTCTGCCTTTTTTCTTTTTCCAGGCCTCTTTTCCTTTATTAATGGGGACTGTTTTTGCATTAATTGTTTTATTTATAATTGGTATATTAAAATCAAGATCAACCGGAAGAAACTGGTTTGTAAGCGGTCTTGAATTAGCTGTAATTTGTTTAATCGCAGCTTCATTGTCATATTTGGCAGGAAAAGTAATTATTAATCTCTAAATAATAAAAACATTTAAATTATAATAAATTTCACATAAATTAAGAGGTGTAATCCATGTTTGAATTTGATGATTTAGGTCCAGAAAAAGTTCTTCAGGTTTATAATCCAAAAGTTGGAATGCATGGTTATGTTGTTCTAGATAATCTTGCTTTAGGTGTTGGAAAAGGAGGCATCAGAATGACACCAACAGTAGATTTGCCTGAAGTGGCAAAATTAGCAAGAACAATGTCATATAAAAATGCAATGGCAGGTCTTCCTTTTGGAGGAGCAAAAGCAGGTATTGTTGCAGATGACAAAACAATTACAAAAGAAAAAAAGAAAGAAATTATAGAATCTTTTGCATTGGCATTAAAAGAATATTGTCCTAAATTGTATGTTGCTGGCCCGGACATGAACATAGGGGAAGAAGAAATGGGTTGGTTTTCTAAAGCATTAAAAAATAAAAAAGTCTGCACTGGAAAACCATTGAAAATGGGTGGTCTTCCACATGAATTGGGAAGTGCTGGTTTTGGTGTTTTTAATTCAATGTTAATTGCTCTAGATCATTTAAAATTAAAAAAAGATAAGATTTCAGTAGCTGTAGAAGGTTTTGGAAATGTTGGCTGGTTTGTCTGCAAATTTTTATCAGAAGAAGGAATTAAACTAGTTGGAGTATCAGATTCAAAAGGAGTAATCTATAATAAAAACGGCTTGAATTTTGAGAAATTAGATAAGGCAAAAAAAGAAAAAGGTACAGTTACAAATTATAATGACGGAAAAGTTCTTCCTTCAAATAACATAATCAATTTGGATGTTGATGTCTTAATTACAGCAGCAATTCCAGATTTAATAAAAGTTGGTGATGTTGATAAAGTAAAAGCAAAATTAATTATTGAAGGCAGTAATATCCCAATGACAGCAGAAACAGAGGAGTTTTTTCATAAGAAAAAAACATTGGTAGTTCCTGATTTTGTTGCAAATGCTGGGGGCGTTATAAGTTCTTATGTTGAATATATCGGTGGTTCTAAAGAAAAAATGTTTAAAATTGTAAAAGAAAAGATTATAAATAACAGCAAATTAGTTCTAGAACAGGCTAAAAAGAAAAATATAAGCCCAAGAACAGTTGCTATGAATATAGCAAAAGACAGAATATTGAAAAAATGCAGCGTTTGTAAAATATAATTTTTGAATAATTTTTCATTAAACTTTTTCAAAAAAAGTTTAGGAGGGATAAAAATGAAAGACGATGATTCATGTTGTCAGCAAGGTGCAAACAAGAACTTTAAAGGTTCAAAATGCCAGTGCATGGGAGAACTAGAAGAAGAAAAAAATAAAGTTATAGAAACTGAAGAAGAAAGTCATGGTTGTACATGCTGCCACGGACACTAAAAGTATATGAAAAAAAGAGCTTTTTTTCTTTTATTTTTATTAATTCTTGCATATAATGTATTTTCGCAAGAAGAAATTCCCTTAGAAGGATTTATAGAAGATTTTGGAAAAAACGAAGAAAAAATATTACTTGTTGTTGAAAGCACTAGTATAAGAATAGGAAATCCAAAATCAGATAGCCTGGAAAAGCATAAATTCAAAGTTCTAGAAATAACACAGGATTCTGTAAATATGTCTATTGACAATAAACAAAATACAATTTTAATTCCAATCTCTCAGACAAGAAAAGGAGATGTTGATAAAGACGGTGTTTTTGATGTTTCTTTTACAGTAAATGCAATAAGAAGCCGGGTTGCAAGTATAACAATAAAATCTCTTGGCAATAAAATAGAGGAATTCAAAAGCACAACCCCATCAATACCAATAACAGAAACTGCCCAAAATTCACAGGAAGAAATAAAAGAAAATATTAATCAACAAATAGAGATTCAAGAACAAACTCCAGAACAGCAGGAAATCTCAGAAAAAAATCCTGCAAATTATTTATTGTATTTGGTTGTGGGAATAATAGCAATAATTTTAATAATCATAGCATTAATAATATTTATAATTAAAAGAAAAAAAGAACCAGAAATAAAAAAATTATGGTAAAATCAGAAATAGATCTGGAAGAGATTTTAAATAATCCTTTTTATCAGAAAAATCATCAATTAATAGAAGAGCCACCAAAAGACTATCCTACAGATTTTGAATTATATGATCCTGAAGAAGATATTTTCGAAGCTAATGCTTATCTTTTTGGGAATAATTTAGGTGAGGGAACTACCTTTGGGATTACTTTCACCTATAGTGGAAGAATAATTTTATTAGATTCATTAAGGGGCTCGGACAGAGATAAAGTTTTGCAGCATGAAAAACACCATAAAAATAATCCAGCAGATTCAGAATTTATGACTAGAAAGAAGACATTTACAGAAGAATTTTATCCAAATCCGGCAGTCAGCCCAGTAGGTAGTTATTAATGGGGGAATTTAAGATACAATCTGGGACTTTAATTGTTATTCTAATTATAATAAGTTTAATTTTAATAAGCTGGATAGGTGGTTGGGAATGCTTAAATAATTCTGATTGCAATGAAGATGAAACCTGCACTGTGAAACATACTTGTTATAAACTGGTAATTCCAGAAAAAACAGTCTACATAACAGAAGCTAAATATACAGGAGCAGCATTAATCTTGGGAATTGCTATTATCATCTCTTCACTCGTATTAAATAAAAATAATTTTAAATTTCTTAGAAAAAAATAATTTAACTTAAAAAAGATTCATCTGCTAAAATTCTTTCAAGAATTCTCTTTGTTTTTTTGCCTACTCCTTTAACACTTAAACCTTTTAAACTGCTATTTTTTCTATAATATTCTTCTATATTCTCACTTGTTTTTCTTATTGCCTCTCTTTGGTTTCTATAAATTACTAAGCACCAGAAAGATCTGCCTGGATTTGAGTTTTTTATAAAATCCCAATAGTCTTTTGCTAATCTCGAATTTGGTTCTTCTTCCATTTACAAAGCATCCCACTCAGAATGTCCCCATTGTATTAATAAATCAACATCCAAAACAGGAATATCACATGCACCCCAAGCACTTCCCAGCCATATAATCACAGTACACTCTGTTTTTTCTTCTAAATATTTTGCAATTTCAGTAGCTTTATCCTTTAACCCATCAGGGAGTTGAATGCAAACTAATCTTGCCTTTTCTTGTTTAATTTTCTCAACTGCTTTTTCTAATTCTAAATCATATTTAATTTCCATAGCAAGATTTTTATTAAAGATACTATTTAAAAACTATTATGAAATCAGTAGATGAGAAAGTGAAATAGTGGAAACTGAATCAACTAAATCATTCATATAAGGATTATATTCTTCATTTTCAAGACATTGTAGTGCTAAATGTTTTTGTTTTCGTCTATAATTTTTTATAATCTCTTTAGAATTAGTCCATTCAAAATTATTTTTTGTAAACTACTCAGACCTAAACAGGCTGTCCTGCAAAGGAGTTAGGTTACTTGCCTATTTAATCTTAAACTAAAAAAGCTAAAAAAAGAAGGCATTAAAATAAAAAACAATAAAATAAACCTAAGTAAATACCTCTACAAATTCAGATAAAAACCAAAACTTATATAAATGCAAATTTTACGATTTAAGTAAAACGATAAATTCGTATCCTGAAGCTCTTTTGAGAAGCTTTGCGGTTTTCCGTGAATGCTTTTATGAAAAGGGTTCTAATGAAGGAGGAAAAAATCATGGTAAATTTAAACGAAGAATCACCCAAAGAAATCACAAAGAAAGCTGTTGAAGCTATTGAAGTAGCTAAAAAAACAGGAAAAATAAAAAAAGGCATTAATGAAGTTACTAAATCCATTGAAAGGGGAATTACAAAATTAGTTGTTATTGCTAAAGATGTTAACCCAAAAGAAGTTGTAATGCATATTCCAGCTTTATGTGAAGAAAAAAAAGTTCCTTTGGTAATTGTTTCTAGCAAATCTGAATTAGGAGCAGCAGCAGGAATAGAAGTTGGTACAAGTGCAGTGGCTGTAATTAAAGAAGGTGATTCTAAAGATTTAATAAAGGAAATTGAAAAATATAAATAAAAATGGCAGCTACTGAAGCAAAGAAGAGAAAAGAAGAAAGGAAAGAAAAAAGAAGAGAGAAAAAAGGAATTATTTTCGCTGACAAAGTAGAAACAACTGCTACATCAGAAAAATCTATTTTTACTCAGGCAATACCAGCAACAGTAGAAGAACTTTTGGGAAGAACAGGAACAAAAGGAGAAATTACCCAAGTAAGATGCAGAATTCTAGATGGTTATGATAAAGGAAAAATAATTAGAAGAAATGTAAAAGGTCCTGTTCGTGAAAAGGATATTTTAATGTTAAGAGAAACTGAAATTGAAGCTAGAAAATTAGCTCAAAATAGAAGAGGATGAATAGCTAAAATGAAATGCAGTTTTTGTGGTGAACAGATCCCCCCTGGTACTGGATTAATCTTTGTAAAAAAGGATGGAAGAATGGTTTATTTTGATAAAAAGAAATGTGAAAAAAATATGTTAAAATTAAGAAGAAACCCAACACATATAAAATGGAGTAAATATTACAAAAAAGAATAGCTTTGCGGGTTTTCCGTGAATGCTTTTTCAAAAGGATTAATATGAAAGAGATGATCGAAAGAACATTGGTGATTATTAAGCCTGATGGTGTAAAAAGAAGCTTGTCAGGAGAAATTATTTCTAGGTTTGAAAAAGTCGGTTTGAAAATTGTTGGAATGAAAATGGTCTGGATTAACAAGGATTTTGCCAAAAAGCATTATCCAGAAGCATTAATTCCTGTTTTAACTGAAAAAACATTCTTGGATTACGATGCAATAGGCATAAAAGTAAATGAGAAAAGAGAATTAGTTGGTAAAGGAGCTTATGAAGATTTATTAAAATATATTACAGAAGGCCCTGTTATAGCCATGGCTTTAGAAGGAGTGCATGCAGTTGAAGTTGTAAGAAAATTAGTTGGTTCAACTTCACCTTATAAATCCGCGCCAGGAACAATAAGAGGAGACTTCACACATATTAGCATGGGCTACGCTACTTATAAAAAAATGGGTGGCCGTAATTTAATTCACGCTTCTGGAACTGTAGAAGAAGCTAAAAAAGAAATAAGTTTATGGTTCAAAGATAATGAACTTCATTCATTTAAGTCAGTTCATGATGAACATATAATGCCAAATTAGAGGTGATATATTTTGGATATAAAAGAATATTTAGATATAAATAAAGCTAAAGAACAGATCAATAAAAGACTAGAAAAAATTAATGAAAGCATTTTTGGAAATTATAAAAGGCCGTCTATAACAATATCTCAAAATCACAAATTTCTTTACATAAGTGTTGAAATGAATGAATTGTCTAGAGAAGATATTAATTTAATTGTCAGTCATATGTCTCTGGACGTAATTGGTGAAAAGAAAAAATCTAATCTAAAAAATAGTTCTTATAAAGGTTACAGAGCATCAATTGCCTTGCCAACTAATGTAAATATGGACGAAATAGGTGCAGAATTTGTAAATGGAAAATTAAATATTATTATATCTAAAATAAAGACAAAATTAGGAACTAAAATAGATATAAAATAAAAATCAAAAAATTTTTCGATTTGTTATATTTAAAAAATTATACCTTTTTAATCAGTCCTAATTGTACTTCTCCTAAAATTTCCCCCAAATTGCTTATTATAATGCCATACATTTTCTTGATTATAATTTCATACATTCCTTCTTTCAAAGGCCCAGTACAATATCCCAATAAATTCTCAACCTCATTAAAATTAACAGCACTTAATTCATTTTTTGGTACTAAGCATTTCATTGATTTTCCTTCTAATTTTCCTCTTGTATCAAAATCAGTTCCCTCTGCACTTCTGTCTAAGCTGATTTTTATTTTGCAGTTCTCCCCAAAAGACCTGGAAATAACATAATTATAAATATTGTTGTTTACATTCTGATTATATCTCTTGGGTGAACATAATGAAGCAGCATCCTGAAAGCATTTTTCATCTTCACAAGTTCCCTTAAATAACCCAAAGTAATAAAGAATAATAAATAAAGTAATTAAAAAAATAGCACTATATAAATACACCTTCTTCTTTTCTGTCTTCATTATAAAATTAAAAATAAAAAGAACTTAAAAAACCTTTCTATTCATTTTTGATTAAACTTTTTTAAAATCATTTTTCTCTGAAGACTTTTTTAAAAAGGCTTTTTATAGATCTGAGCTTGTTATAATGTCAAGTTGCGTTTCTGAAGGCTTTATTCTTGAATCCATGGCAACCAAAACCTTGACATTGGATTTTTCAGCTACAGAAGCAATATCCCTTGTAATTGAACCATCAAATACAACAGCATAGATATTAGTTGTATTAAGATCTTTGATTGTTGCTGCTAATTCTGTAGTCGGAACTTTTCCCAATATATTGGAGTTTGTATCTAATATGTAAGCTCCCCTTGTTCCTACTAAATCATCTAGCATTTTTTTCAAATTGTCTTTTGCAATATTAGCTTTGAATTGTGGTTTGAATTGTTGTATTTCTTTGACCTCTCTTTGTTCTTTAAATTCCCTGATTGGCTGGTCTCTTCTTATCAAAGGCTTTCTTAAAGAATCTATAACTTTATGCAGATCCATTTTTATTTGTTCAATAGCTACTTTGCTTCTCAATGCCTTGTGGATTTCTTTTTTCGCAAGTTCCTCTACTTCTTTGCCATCTGGTGCTTTAATTACATAATCAATTTCAGCAACATCTGCAACTTCCTTGATAATTAAGTCTCCTCCGCGATCACCATCAACAAATAAAGTAAGGGTTTTTTTCTTGCTTAATTCAACTATTGTTCCTGGCACAGAAGTGCCGTTCATTCCTACAACATTCTTGATTCCGTGTTTCAGTAAATTAAGAACATCTGCTCTTCCCTCAACAACAATAACTTCTTCAGCATCATCTATATTAGGACCTGCAGGCAATCTGTCTTTTCCATATTCTGTAATCTCCATCATTCTTACAGAACTCGCAACTTCATCTGTAATTTCTTGTGAGTCAGGTAACACATCTTCTGTTAATTGTTTCAATAATTCTTTGGCTCTTTCAATAACAAAATTTCTCTTGGAAACTCTTATGTCTTCTACTTTCTCAATTCTTACTCTTGCATTACAAGGACCAATTCTTTGTATAGTTTCTAAAGCAGCCCCTATAATTACAGTTTCTGCTTTGTCTAAACTTGATGGTATGATTATGCTTCCTTCTGTTTTCCCAGATTTAGTGTCTAACTTTACTTCAATTCTTCCAATTCTTCCTGATCTTTGTAATTCTCTTAATTCTAGTTCAGATCCTAATAATCCTTCAGTTTGTCCAAAAATAGCTCCAATAACATCTGGTCTGTCAACCACACCCTCTATTTGTATACTTGTGTTTATAATATATTTTGAAGATATCGGGCTGATTTTTCCCATTTTTAACTCCCATAATAGTATTTAGAACAAATAGCAATATTACTAACCTTAATACACTACTTACTTTTTTTAGTGTATAATAAAAATGTGATATATAATCTTGCTCTAAAACCTTATTAAATATTATTTTAAATATTGCCCGCGACACTAACTCCCAAGCTCATCGCTTGATAAAGTTATCGTAAGCTCCATTGAGTATTCTCATGGCGGGCTTAATAAATATATGTACCTTACTTTAAAAACTTTATGATTTTTTTGTATATAAAGCGAAAAAAGAATTAAAATCTATGTAAGTTTAAAAAAGCCTTAACCTCATCTATAAGCTTGTATATTTCTTCATAAAGCTCCCCAGATAAGCTGTCTATCCTGCCATGAATGACATATTTGTCATAAATATCCCTTATAACCCTGGAATAGCCAGATTCCCATTTATCCTCATAATCTTTTTCCAAGAACCCAGTTAAGTTTATTTCTACTTCCCCTTTGTTTGTTTTCGTTTTAGTTCCATCCTGCTCTATTTCTACGCTTTCCAGCCCCAAAATAAGAAAATTAGTAATTATTATGTATTGCAAATAATCATCTATTCTCTTTGTCGCTTTCCATTTAATCTCTAGATGCTTTGCATTGCCTTCTATAGAATCTCTGTATTCAAGCTCTTGCATATCATATCCATAAAGCTCAAACCACCTAAACATGACTTTATATAGTTCATCTAAATTAAAGACAGATCTTTGTTTTATTTTAAGACCAGAAGCAATTGTGAGTCTTTGTGGCATAATTATAATTTTAGGTTTTTCTATATATAAAAAGCTTATGAAAATGTTTTTAAAGTATTTAATTTAAAATAATTCTTATGCCGGGATGGCACAACCTGGTAATGCGCAGTAAACTTTTTTTAAAAAAAGTGTAATCAAAAAGGTTTGCGTTGGATTGCTAAAGGTTGTAAAGATCCTGTTTCCGAAAGGATATCTGGGTTCAAAGCGCTTTCATGAAGTAGTATATTGCTTTATGATGAATGAAAGTCCCAGTCCCGGCGTTTCACATTTCACAATGAAATACTTCCTTGGATTTTTACTCATATTAATAATAATCTTGCTAAATTTCAAGCTCTTGATTTTTGACTACAATTTTTATGAAAAGAATTCAGAAAACAACCCTGATTTTAATAAAGAGATAATAATAAACTTAATAAATTATTTAGCTAATAAAGAAAACTTAAATAATAAATCTTATACATCAGAAGAAATATTTCATTTAGAAGATGTTAAGCTATTAATTAATAAAGTCCTTATGATATTTTATTTTCTTCTAATTTTATTCTTTCTGTTAATTTTAAGATATTACAAAGAACTCCCGAAAATATTTATAATCTTCGGATCTTTTTTCATAATACTAGGTCTTATTATGTTGCTCATTAATTTCTCTAAATTGTTCTATAACTTCCATTTAATATTTTTCAATAATGATCTCTGGCTGTTAAGTCCAGAAACAACTTTAATCAAACTTTTTCCAGAAATATTTTTCAAAAGATTTATAGAGGCAATTTTAGTAAGAAGTTTTTTTATTTCTCTGATTTTAATGTTTATAGGCTCCATTATGAGGTTTAAAGGCATCTTTAGAGCATAAAGAAAATATTTATATATTTGAAAGTATATTATATAGTTGGGGGTTAGAAAAGATAATATTTTTTCATTGTCAACACAGAATAAGTAGGTATGGTTTTATCAACACCTCTTTTTTCCATATCTACTTATTCTTTGACATTTCTAAAAACCCACATTATATTTTATTTAAACTGTAAAGTAAACCTTTAAAGCATACACTTTCTTATCAGATTTTTAATAAAAAGAGTGTGGGGGAACACTCTCCAAAAAGGATGTGAACCCAATAAGATTAACCGCCGAAATACGCAATCTCATCGATAAATCAATAGACAGATGAATAAATAAATCTTGGGTTGCAAAAGTAATTGGTGTAACTAGAAGAACTGTATACAAATGGAACAAAAGAAGAAAGCATTTGAATGACAAGAAGAGAGAGCAATAAGAAATGTAGCAGAAGAATTTATTTATTTAACTGCTAAATTTCCAGAATGGTTGAATTGGCAAATAAAAGAATACCAAAGGTGGTATAATGAAGAAAGATTTCATAATGGGTTATGAATTTCCCAGTCCAAGTGTATACTTAACAAATTTACTTAACACAAACATTAATTTTATAAATACCAATAAATATTTTTCCTTTATGAAAGTTAAGATTTACACAACAATAAGCTGTGTATTTTGCAAAAAAGCAAAAGAATTCTTTAAAGAACATAACATAGATTACAAAGAAATAGATGTGGGAAAAGATGCAAAAGCAGCCCGAGATATGATAGAAAAATCTGGGCAAATGGGAGTTCCAGTTATAGAAATTGATGGTGAAATAATTATTGGTTTTGACAAACCAGCCCTGATAAAAGCTTTAAAAATCAATGCTTAACTTTTTTTCCGTAAACGCTTTTCTCAAAAGAATTTTAGAATACTAAAAACACCAAAATAGAAAATACAACAAAGCTTCCCAAATCAGCAATAGAAGTTGTAATTGGGATTAACAAGTCATCAGGATCAATTTTCTTTTTAAATGCATATCTCCCACCAATTAAAGCAGCACAAAATACCAAAAATACAATAAACAAAGTTGTAAATAAAATTACTCCGAGCATTTTAAAGGCAAAATCCCAGCTAAAATTAAATCCTTTTAATACACCAATAAATATTGACAAAAATGTTGCATAAATAGCCATTAAAATAAAAATACAAACCAAAAGATAAAATAAATGTCTTACAGCTTTTGTATTTAGCTTACTTTCGCTCATTTTTCCCATATTCAAATAAGTTGTAATTTTTGAAACTAAGATAATGCCGGCATTTCCAATCATGCTTGCCAGAGCAGGTAATATAATTACCAGTGGAATCATCTCAGCAAATTTGTCTTTAACTAATTCAAGGCTAAATCCGCCTAAAGAACTTAATATGCTCCCCAATATTAAAACTTTCAGGCTTTCTTTAATAATTACTCCAGCCCTCATAATAAGAACCCCATAACTAAAATTAAGGAAACTATGCTGATTATATCGCCTAAAGTTGTTACATAAGGCCCCATTATATCTTCTGGATCAAAGCTATGTTTGTAAAACCAGAATGTGGCGTAAATTGTTAGTGGTATTTCAACTAAAGATCCCAAAAGTGAGCTCAAAACAGCAACATAAATTATAACAGGATTATTCACATCAAAAACAAAGTAAATAAAAAAATAAGATATTAGACCCAAAACAAAACTAATAAACAAAATTAAGAAAAATGAAGCCAATACATTTTGTCTTATAAAATATCTTCTGTCTCTTTTTTCTTTTAATTTTTTCAACAATAATAAATTGGACAATCTCGCACTTAAACTGCCGTAAATATTTCCATGCATTTCTAATAAACCTGGAAACAAAATAAATAAACCAACAACCAAACTTATATTGTCAATTAATCCTAATAAAAAAGTCCCACCAATAATTCCTCCAGTCATTGCTAATAATTCAGAAAAAGATATTTCCAAAAAATCTTTGTCAATTCTTTTTTTCCCTAGTATTTTCATGAAACATATCCCTGCCTAAAACAAAATTTTTTAAAAGGTTAAAAAAAGAAAAAAAGAAAAAATTATAGGTTTTTCTTTACCTCCTTAATTACATTTTCTGCTTCTTTCTTTAGTCCTAATCCAAGACCAATTCCTAATGCTAAAGCCACTCCTGCCCCTAATGCAGCTACTACTACTAAGAATGTGTTCTCTAAAACTGTTACATCTACACCTATTTGTCTAAGTGAAACTAAAGCTACTACTATAACTATTATCCACTTCAAAACTTTTGCAGAAACTCTCATTCCTCTTAGATTTGTATGTTCTAAGACTTTATATTCAACAAAATGAGAACCTGCTAAACCCAATAAGAACACAACCACTGCCACCAATAATTGAGGCAACCATAACACAAAAGCATTAAGCAAAGCAGTTAAACTTCCTAAGTTAACTAAAGATACTGCTTGTTCTAAGAAGATTATTATAACAAACCATTTTAATAATTCTCCCAGTAATGCTGGTACATTTGTATGACCGATTGCTTTTGTGAGCTTGGCCTTTCTAAGGGCATCATCTAACTTTGTTTTTTCTAGTAATACTCTTAAAGCATGTCCCAATATAGATGCAACAAATACACCAATAATCAGAACTAAAATAGCACCAACTAAATTAGGCACTACTCTGACAGCTTCAAGCCATAACTGTTGTAAAGGATTTAAAATCGCTATTGTAGTCTCAGTAATTAAATTTGCCACAAAATGTCACCTCCTCTTTTTAATTACAAATATAATTTATAGAATAATACTTTCTTACAATATAAAAAGGTTTATAATTTATAAATAATGGTAATTAAGAAATCTACTCTAGAGTGATACTATTATAATTCCTGCTCAATTCTCTTTAATTCCTGTAATTTCAAAATTCTTTCTTTTCCATAAATCCCGTATTTTATAAAATCAAAATCAAACCCAGTTGCAATATCACAAACAGTAGTATCATTAGTTTCACCCAAATTTTGCTCTAAAATTAAGCATATGTCATTGTTTCTGCAAAAATCAGCTATCTTCTTTAGTCTGGACAAACCCCCTATTTCATTTAATTTTAAAACACAGCAGTTGAAATATTTTGCATATCTTTTTACCTTGTCTAATTCCCCATTAAAAATCCTGTTCCCAGAAATATAGTTGCTTTTGATTTTTCCAATCTCAGATATATTCTCTTTGTTTAAGGGATCTTCTAAATAATCTATATCAAATCTCAAAATTAATTTATTTAAGTCACTTAAAAATTCATTTAATGTAAGATTCTGTTTTCCTAATTTATATATTCCTTTATTGTAAATATTCTCGCTATTAAGATTAACTCCTAAAGAAAACTCAACACCAAGTTTTTTAGTTGTTTCTTCTGTTAATTTTTCCATCAGATAAAGAACATTCTCCTTTTTAAGTTCAGTAATAATGCTCCCTTCATCTGTTCTTTCATTGCTTTTCAACAAGCTTTTTACTCTGGAATAAATAAAGGAATTTGCAAAATATCCATCTGAGAAATTATTTACTTTTGGTATTATAAAAAATTCCTGAAATCTTCTGCTTTTTTCAGTAAAATTAGTTACAGCACAATTACATATATGTTGAGGTACTTTGTCTGGTTTTCTGTTGATGATTTTTAAGGGGTTGTTGTTGCCTGCTAATTTTAATAAAGCAAAATCCAAAGCCAGTAATAAATTGCCACCTATTTTTGCTAAATTCTTTGTTCCATCATAGCTCATTAATAATTCTTCAATTTCCAAAATATCATTAAAATTTTCAACATTCAATCCATATAAGCCTTTATTCAGAATTTTATTTAAAAAGGTAATAGAAACACCTGGCATTTCCTTTATGCTATTGTTTAAATTATCGCTTCCTGAACTGCCTGTAAAAGCATTATTTATGGTAACTTGCAAGCAACTTCCATTCCGAGAATTAGATATTAATTCTACATCAACATTCTTTATTTTCATAAAAATCCTAAAAACTAAAACTGTTTATATCTTTTATTATACTACAGGGTGTGGGACAGAATTAGCCCAGCCAATATAAGTTATGCCATAAAGATGTGCATATATTGGCTGTTTCTAATCTGTCTTCTCTTTTTTGTCCCAGTCTCCAGCTTGTTCTTTTCTTGTCTTCAGAAAATCCGCTTTCACATTGATTTCTTTGATAATATTCTTCTAAATATTCAGTAGTGTTATTAACAAAATCATGCAGCATTCTTTTCCATTTATATGTCTCTTTTATTGTTGCATTCTTTTTTGGTATTATATTTTTTGGTATTATATAGAATAAGTGTATACTTTAAAGGTTTACTTTACACTAAATACTTCTTCTATTCTCTAAAGATTTTTCAGTAAATTCTTTTCTCAAAAATAATCTCTAAGAAGCCATAAATCTCTTTGGCAATGGTCTCTTAATTGTAATTGGCAAGATTCCTTTCTTAAATTCTTCTTTAGCAATTTCAATAGGACTATAATTTGATTTAATTAAAAAGTCATCATCAATTTTAACTAGTAAAGGGCTTCCCATTGTTATCTGCAAAGCTCTCGCTCCTATAATTCTAGCCATTTCATATTTTGTATATTTCATTTTTTCCATTTTATTTTTCTTTGGAAGATTTCTCTAGAACTTTTCTCAATTCTTTTCCTTTTTTAATGCTTAATTCAATCATTTTGTCAACTTCTTCAGCAGTCAAAGGTCCTTTGCCCCCCTTTTGCATTGCGCAGACTCTTCCATCTTCTAAAGTTGTAACTGTTAATCTAGAGTCAGCAGCTTCCTCTTCTTCTAAAATAGGATCAACTAAAATCTTGTCTTTTATTTTGACAATAGTTATCGGGATTGGTAATTCCTTTAATGTTAACCCTTTATTTGTTCTTTCTTCATAAACAACTTTCTGATTCTTTTCATCATATTTCGGAAACTTTGCATCTTTCAAAGCAGCTAATGCACATAATCCAATTGCATCAGCCAAGTTTCCCTCATCATTCATGCTGTAAACATCAATGACAACTGCCCATGCCTTTTCCTCTTTTTTAATGCATAAACTCTTGAAGTCAATTGCCCCGCTTTCTCTTAGTCCCCTGTCAACAACAGCTCTTGCTAATTCAACAGATCTTATGTTAGGTGGTCCAGATTCAAATTCTGGAGAACTTAAAGGTAATAGTTCAACACCAGCCATAATCGTTCCCTTGTCAGGCTGGTCAGGATAAGGAGTTATTACCTCAAATTTTATACCAGCAACAACTTCTGTGTTTCCTAATCTAACTTTTGCACTTCCTTCTGCAGATTTCGGGCTTATTCCATATTCTATTGAGATATTTTTTCTTAATTCATCAAATTTTCTTCCATCTAATCTCTGATCTTTTTCCAACAACGCATGAATATGTTTTTGTATTATGTTCATTGTGATAATTTCTCCAATAATGCTTTTTTCTGAACTTCATATACTTTGTTGCAAGCTTCTTTTGCAATTTCCATAACTTTTGATAATTGTTCTTTTGAACAAATGCCATCCATTTGTAATAATGTTATTTTTCCAGTTTTTGGCATTATGGCAACTGGAATATCCGCAACTTCTCTTTCAACTTCATAATCTTCTTCTTCTTTATCCAAATCAACTACTAATTTATCTTCAATTCTTCCAACTGATACAGCACTCACTAAATCTTTCATTGGAAATCCTGCATCTGCTAAAGCTAATGCAGCTGCACAAATTCCAGCACATCTTGTGCCAGCATCACTTTGTAATATTTCAATAAAGACATCAACTACAGCCCCAGGATATTCGCTTAAATCTAAGACAGGATACAAAGAATTCTCTGTTATCATTGAAATTTCCTTGCTTCTTCTTGATCCGCCAGGCCTGACTCTTTCTCCGCTCCCAGAAAAACTCATCATATTGTAGTTGCATCTTAAAATTCCTTTTGAAGGATCTTGTAAAAATTTCGGATATAATTCTCTCGGACCATGAACAGCAGCCAACGCAATTGTCTTCCCAATTCTGAACATCGCGCTTCCGTCTGCTCTTCTGATTATTCCAACTTTCGCTTCCATGTCTCTTAATTCATCAAATTTTCTTCCGTCAGGTCTTTTCTTATACATTTTCTTTAATCCTTTTCTCTAAAAATTCTTTTACTCTTTCAGTTAAATTAGAAGTTTGTGTTTTCTCACTTATCATTTCAATAGCTTCAACAGCAATTACTTCTTTGTTTCCATCTGGTCCATTAATCCATATTAATCCATTCTGTCCAACCATTATTTTGCATTCAGTTAATTCCTTGACCATTGAAATCATACTTCCTTCTTTTCCAATTATTCTGGGAACCTTTACAGAGCTTACTTTTATTATTCTTCCTTCTGATAATTTTCTTAATCCAGGCCCTCTCATAGTAAGGTCTATTAATTTTAATTTAGAAACATTTGAAATCTTTGCAACAATATACTCACCCAAATCATAATATTGTGAAATGTCAGCACCCCTTTCAATATAATCTACACTAATTTCCTTTGAAGATAAAACAGCATCATTTGCATAGCCAATATCAACAAACCAGTTTGAAAAATTCATGTCTTTTATTTTGCCAATAATAGTGTCTCCCCTTTTTGGAACATATCTTCCATTTAAAGGGATAATTTTGATTAATCTTCCATTTAAAGAAATGCTGCCTAATTGTGTAGCAACTATTTTGTCATTATCCCTATAAGTGCCTGCAGCTGGCAAGAAATCCATTCCAGTTGCCAAATCTTGTCCTGGCACTACAATATCTTTGTCCTTTACTAATAATTCTCCCATCTTTCTCTATTTGTCTTTTCTTAAATTTCAAATTTTAATAATTCGAGAATCAGCTTTTTTTACCAGCCTTTCTTCTCTCTCACGATATTTTTATTAAAACATCACTATATAAAGTTTACGATAGGATTTTTGAGCCAACTTCCCCGTGGCATATTCCATTTATTTGGGAAAAAAACTCATCTATAATACCAGCTGGTATTTCTATAACAACATCTAAACCACCATCATTTCTCCACTCGCTTTTAAGCAGTTTTCCATAATTTTTCAAGACTCTAAAGCTTGCCCCAGAATACTTTGCCGGAATTATTAATTCAATTCTTTTTGTCTCAAATTTTATTGGTATTATAACTCTTAATTTATCAACAATTTGGTCTACCTGTTCTTCTGCGCTTTTATTCTCATCAACTCTTGCCTTTGCTTCTTCTATTGCACTTTCAATTCTTTGCTGTGGATGAGGTAATCCTGTTTTGCTGTCAACACAGTTCCTGTGTATTAAATTAATGATTTTTTTCAGCTTCTCCCCTCTTTCCTGATCCCTGATTTCCTTTTTAATCTGGATTTCTCCATCTTTCAGGATTATCTTTACAACTTCATAAACATCAGTTGTTTTGAAAACAGCCATGAGATCACTTTCACTTACTCTTTCTCCTTTCCTGTTATCTTTGTAAATAATATCACTTGCTAAAATATCATATAAAGAAATATTTTTTCCTTTTCTAAATTCTAAAGCTTTTTCACAATCTACTAAAATCTCAAAATTCTTTCCATTTCTTTTTAATCTTGCTACTACAGCTTTGTCAATGCTTACCATCTTGCTATTTTATATTTTCTTATACTTTTTGGTAAAGCTTTTTTCTAAAAAGGTTTATTTAAGTTTTAGTAAATCCTGTTTTTTTATTTTTGTAAATGTCTTGTCTGCTGTTTTAATATAGGCTCCATCGATTCTGTTAATGTCAAAATCCTTTCCTAAGAATTTTTTCAAAGCCCTTATTGCTAATTTCAATCCTTCCTCTAAATCCATGTTTTCTTTATACTCTTTGTCAAACACTTCCTTAATATCCTGGTCTCCTTCCCCAATTGCAGTTGCTTTGTATTCAAAATAAATTCCTGTTGGATCAGTTACAAACAATTTTGGTCCGTCTTTATCAACGCCAGCAAACAAAATAGAAACACCAAAAGGTCTTGCTCCACCAACTTGTGTATATGCTTGCTTGATATTGCTTATATCTTTTACAATATCATTTACATTAATAGGTTCATCATAAGTCACTTTATGTTGTTGTGCAACAACTTGTGCTCTTTCAATTAAAATTCTTCCGTCACTTAAAATGCCAGAAGCGCTTGCACCCAAATGTTCATCAACTTGGTATACCTTTTCTATGCTTGTAGGAACAACTAATTTGTCTGTAATTCTCTTGTCAGCTACTAATAAAACTCCATCTCTACAAACTATGCCTAAAGCGCTTGTTCCTTGCTTTACTGTTTTTTTAGCATACTCTACTTGTAATAATCTTCCATCTGGGCTGAACATAATACTCGTTCTGTCATATCCCATTGCTTGATGACTCATATCAGGTTGCATTTAAACATCCTCCTTTAATTTATTTAAAACACCAGAAACCTTGGTGCATTCTACTTTAATTTCTTTGTCATTAAAATTATTAATTAAAGCCAAAGCTGTTTTCACTTCATCTACATGCTTGTGGTTTACTTTTATAATACCTTTGTTTCCATTGTTTTTTAATATCATTACTCCAGCTTTTCCCATTCCTAATTCTCCAATAAATTTCTTTATCATATTATAAATAAATTCTTTATCTATATTATCTACCCCTCTAATATTATATTCTATATATCTTTTTCTTTCTTTTAAACTAGGTAATAAGATTTTAATTTTGTTCCCCTGAGAATCAGCTTTTAGTAGCATTTTTTCTCTTACAGGAATTATATTTAAAAAAACAAATATATAAAGTTTACTATAATAATTTTTATTTGAAGTATCTTGATATTTTATTCTTAGTAAAAATTTAAATACAGAAAAATATCAAAAAACTTATGAAAATTAATCCTCGAAAACATGAACCTGATACATGTACAAAATTTCAAATTACAGAAGTTACTATTCCAGGAACAAATGAAGAAGTTAAATCAAAATGGAATAGTATTTCTTTTAAATATAATGGAAATAAAATTTTAATTTTTTACGAGTAAAATGCCAGACTGGATAGTTCACATTTCAATAGCATTATTATTAGCCGTAATTCTAAAAATTAAAAATTGGAAACTGATAATTACAGGAGCTGTTCTTCCAGACATTCCAAGAATTTTATTAATAATCTCAAATTATTTAAACTTTAACGAATTAAATTCTTTCTTGATTTTAGAGCCATTGCATAGTCCATTCCTAAATATTTTTGAATCAATGGCAATAGCTTTGCTGTTTGCAAATTTTTTCCAGAATTTTTTATTGGTTTATCTGGGGGTAATTACCCATTATGTTCTGGATTATTTTCAGTTTGCAGGAAAATTTGGTCACTTATTGCTGTATCCTTTTTCATATGAACAATTTTCTTTAAATCTGTTTTATGGTGGCAGTTTAATACTCCTGGTTTTAGGTTTGATAGTTACAATAATGTCTCTTTATCTATTAAAAGAAAAAAACAATTTAATACTTAATAAAAAATTTTATTATGCAATTATTCCAATAATAATAACCTTGTTTTTTGTATTTTTAACTCCAAGCAAACTACTGGAAAATAATGTATCTGGTTCAGATTTTGTATTAAACCCGGAAAAATATGAAAATAGGGAAGTAAGTTTATATCATAGCAAGGTAGTTTCTTTAAATTCAGCGAAAATAGAAGAAATGGGTAATATATTTGATCTGGAAATAAAAGAAAAATTGGAATTAAATTCTTTTGTAACTATATCTGGAATTTATAAAGATAAAAAAATACAAGTTCAGGAGATATTTCATAATAATTTGAATAAAATTTATTTCTCTTTAATAGGTTTGTTGCTTTATATTTATTTAATATTAAAAAAAGATTGATATATGGGCGGGAATTTTAAATAATCCAATTGCATTGCCAATGCAGAATTACTTCCTAAGAAGAAATTACCCCCTTCTTTTTCTTTTGAACATATAAAACACAAATATTAAAATAAATAATAATCCAGATATACCTGCACCATAACTTGTAATACTATCTTTATATGCTGAAAATGCTGAAAATCCAGTTATTCCTTTAGCTCCTTTTTTCTCAGCTTCTTGAATTTTTGTTATTTTCAATGTTGCTTCACCTTCTAATACCTTTTCTAATTTTATTCTAATATCATTCCATTTATCATCATCTATATCAGCTTCCTTTTCTTCATTTAATCTTAAAGTTAATTTAACTGTCTTGGAATTTATTGTAAGGTCAATTTCATTTTCTCTTGTTTCATCCAAAGTAACCTTGTGTTCATTATTGTCTAAAATAAATCCAATGTTTTCTCCCTTGATAATGCTAATAATCTTTTCTTCACTATCTAAGTTTGGCTTTTCAACAATAACTTTTACTGGAGTTTCAGCAGCCTGTATTTGTGCTTTTTCTTTTTTTGTTGTTTCAAACAATTCTGGATTATCAAATTCCGATAAGCTAGTTCCGCCGCCGCCAGATGCAGAGCCTCCCCCGCTTGAACCGCCCGAGCCGCCAGAACTCGTGCTTGTGCAGCTGTTAGTTACAAATTTACAGCTGCTTGAACAGCTTAATGTCCCGCCAGAAAATCCTTTGGAACTGCATTTTTCTCCACTTAAATCAGTTCCATCACAATCTTCCCCGCTTTCTTTAATATTATTCCCGCATAATATAATATCATTAACAGCCACACTCCAGTTTATTGAAGTGTTATGCTTGCTGTCACCAACAACCAAGCTTAGATTATAGCTGCCAGACTCTGTATAATTTGGGCTAAATGTATAGTTTTGTGAAATGCTTTTTTCAATATCATTCAAAATCCAGTTATAGCTCAAGACATCATTGTCTAAATCAGATGAAGTATGGTTAAAGCTTAAATTTTTTCCTTCATCTGCATTTTGAGTTAAATTTTCAGGCAGATAAGAAGTTATGTTTGGTTTGTTATTGACATTAACAGTTAAGCTTCTGTTGTCTCCAAAAGCATATCCAGAATTAATATCACTTACTAAACACGTCCAGTTAAATTTAATGTTGCTTGAATTAAAGCTGAATATACTATAATTATTTTCTCCAGAAATATCTTTTGTCTGGTTTATCTTGAAAGTTCCAGAAATATTATGAAGCAAGCTCATATTTTTTAAACCTACAGAAGAAATTGCAGAGCAATTAAAATTTATTAAGCCGTCATTATCAATAAAATTATCATTCGGTGAATTAAAAGTTAAAATTGGCAAGCTAGTGTTTACAGCAAAACTAATGCTTGTTGAATTTAAATTTCCTTCAGTGTCATTTGCATATAAAATTAAGATATGGCTTCCATTGTCAACACTTAAGGTTGTATTTTTATTTAAGCTAATCTTCTCATTTCCGTTCAAAATGTACCAGGAAGAATTAAATGTAACATCTGTGGCACTAAAATTAAAAGTTAAATTTCCAGTTTTATAAGTTATATTTTGTGGATAATCAATTTTTACATCAGGCCCAAAATTATCAAGTTGGAGTAAAGCCTTGAAAATGTCAATTGTCCTGTAATTTAAATTGGTAGTTGAATCTAAAACATTTATTCCAGTTATATTCAGAACATATTTTAACTGATTATTTTTCATTATGCTGTTATTTTCATCTCTCAAATATTGCAACAAAATTGCATAAGCAGCAGCTACATGTGGTGCAGACATTGAAGTTCCTGAGCACGTCATAAAATCTCCAGAGCAAGTGCATGAAGTAGAACATACATTATTGTTATATCTCAAGGATTTTATATTAGTTCCAGGAGCCATTAACCAAGTCAAATTATTCCTATTGCCGTAACTTGCAATATTAAAATCATCATTAATAGCACCAACAGCAGTAATATTACTTAAGCATGCGGGAGCCCCTATGTGGGTAAAATTTCCAGAACTCATTGTTCCATCCCCGTTATTTCCAGTTGAGGCTATAACACTTATGTTTTTTCCAACAGCTTCATTAACAACAGCTTTCAATAGATTAGAATTGCATGTTATACTTGAATCACAAGCAGAGTCAAAAGTGCCACAGCTTAAGCTCATTGTTATCACACTTATATTATAAAATGTTGAATTGTCAATGCACCATTGAATGCCATTTATTACATCGCTAACAGAACCCCCCCCACCAGAATCCAAAACCTTCAGCGCAATAATATTAGCTTCAGGTGCTATGCCAATCAAACTTCCATTAGAAGCTATTATTCCAGCCACATGTGTTCCATGCCCATTGTCATCCATTGGATCTGTGTCAGAATTTACATAATCATAACCAGTTAAAATTTTTTTTCCCAATCCCCCACCAAGATAACTTAAAGAATAATTAACACCAGTATCTAAAACACAAACACCAATATTTTTTCCAGTTAAATTAAAGCTTCCTCTTACTCTCAAAGTGTTTACTAAAGAAGAATTTACTAATTTGACAGATTCATTTAAATTTATTTTTACTTTATAGTCTAGATAAATTCCATCAACATTTTTGTTTTTCTTTAATCTTTCAAGCCCATTTTTGTTTAATTTTCCAGAAGCAATATTTGAATTTTTGAAATATTCCCCTTCAAATTCTTTTTTATCTAAATTTCCAATCACAGAATTTGCATCAAAATCTTTTTGTAAAAATCTGCTTTTCACAGGAAAAGATATTATAACTTCAACCTCTGGATTGTTTTCTAATTCATTTAGGACATTTTCATCAACATTAACAGCATTTACTAAAAAAAGATTCAATAAAATAAATAATAAAAATAAGTACCTCATTTTAGTATTTTGATCTTTGCTTCTTTTTTCTTAAAATTCGAAGCATCCTTAACTTCTTTTCCATTCATTCCAATTATATTTCCAAAGCTTATTAGTTCACTTCTGTTTTTAATTTCATTTTCTTTTGATGCAAAACTTCCAATTACCATTTTAACTTTAAACTTTCTGCATAAAAAAACATTCTGCATCATCCTTCCCAAAACAGTTTCTTTATTTTTGGAATTCATTAAGTCACTAAAACTAAATCCAATTGTTATTTCATTTTTTTTAGCTAGTCTGCATAAGACCTGATTTAATCCAGAATTTCTGAAATGAATAAAATCCCTTTCTCTGTTAAATTCAGGCCCTAACAATATGTCTGTTCTTTTGCTCTCAAGTGTAGTTCTGTTAATGTCATCACTCCCGCCCCTTGCAACAATAAATTCTTCGCCAGAATTCAATTTCTTTTTTAATTCCTTGGGATTTTTTGTTGTAATTAAATCAATAAAAATTAAATTAGAATTTTCAAGCTCTTTTTTCAAGACAAAATCCATTAATATTGTAAGAAATATCTGATTTTTAAAGATTCTTATTCAAATTAGAGCTAATTTACTTTTAATCTTCCTAAAGTAATAGATGAATTGCATCCAGAACAGTCATATAAAACTATTTTATCCTCATATTCTGCTAATAAAGTAGGTAAACCCTTCAATTCAACCATCTTTTGGGGGAATATTCCCAAATCATACCCGACATAATTAAAGTCCCTGTCAGTTTTGCAAAACCCACAAAATGCTTTTACAACGCTTTCATATTTATCTGAAAAAGTTCCTGCTTCTTTTCTCTTTAAATGTGTCAACGCTGCATAAGCCATAGAAAAAAAGCCGAAATATGGCTTTATAAACCTAACTGTATTCTAAATTCCATGAAATCCATAAAAAAAGTCTTAATAGATGAGAAAGGAAACAGGCATTATTGGTCTTCAGGAGACCTTCAAACAGATTTGGGAATATTAAAAGAAGAAGATATAAAAAATGCATTTGGAAAAATAAAATCTCATCTTAAGAAAGAATTCATAATTTTTGATGCTAATTTTGTAGATAAACTGGAAAAATTAAAAAGAGGCCCTGCAATAATTACAAAAAAAGATATTGGTTATATTATAACATCAACAGGAATTCATCGAAACTCTAAAATTCTTGATGCTGGAACAGGTTCAGGATTTTTAGCTGCATACCTTGCAAGAATAACTCCCAATATTATAACGTACGAAAAAAATCCCGAATTTCTGGATATTGCAAAAAAAAATTTTAAAGATCTTGACCTGGACATAGAAATAAAAGAAAAGGACATTTATCAGGGAATTGATGAAAAAAATCTTGATTTAATAGTTTTGGATCTGCCAGAACCTTGGAAAGTTTTGGATCATGCAAAAAAAGCATTAAGAAATGGCCAGTTTTTGGTCTGTTATCTTCCAACAATCTCCCAAGTAATTAAATTAGTTGAAAATTCAAAAGATAAATTCTTACTGGAGAAAGTAGCTGAATTAATGGAAAGAGAATGGTATGTTGAAGGCTTAAAAGTTCGTCCAAAATCGCAGATGATAGCACACACAGCTTTTCTCGTCTTCTTAAGAAATATCTAAATTTAATAGTATCTTCCCTTTCTATTATTTCCATTATGTCTGAATAAAAAAGTAATTGCAAATACATATCCAGCATAAGCAAAAAAAACCAGATTGCTCAATTTCCCATAAAATCCATCTTCTTTCCTACTTGTTATGCTTTCTGATAGTTTCCTAGTAATTCTCTCAAGTTTATTTGATACAAAAAATCTTTTTATTATTCTATCTCTGCCTTGTTCAAGAAAAAAACCAGCTGATTCTGCAAATAACTCATCTTCCAAATAATTTACTCTTTGTCTAGCTCCCTGAAGTTCTCTTTCCATTTTGCCTAATTCCTTTTCCAAACTTAAAATATATAATTGTTGGGGTGTTAAATAAATCTCTTCAGAATTTTTAAGTTTCTTATCTTTTTCATCCATTAAGTTTTTATAAAAATATTTCCTATATAATTATTTTGACATAAAAAAATAAGATATGAAAAAAGTGACATAAATAAGCCAACAATTAATTTACAATACAATAATTCCTTTTAATACAAAAGTAATCAGGAGCTTATGAATTCACAAAATATTGAGATAAGGCTTTATCTCCATGATGAAGGATTAGCTAAAGAAGAAGTCGAAAGAATACCAAAAGACCTTGAAACAATAAGTAAAATAGCATTCATGATAAAAGGAGAAATAAAAGGAATAAGAAGAGTTTATACTATAGAAAAAAGAGGAAAATTCGCAGGTTACAGAATAGAAGACTATGAAATTGTAAAGGATTTATTTTTATATTCAGATATATCAGCTAGAAAAGAAATATCTCTTGAAGAAATAGATGTAATACAAAAAACACTTGCAGAATTAAAAAACAATTCTCCTTAAAATAACATCAACTTTTTTATGTAGTTCTTTTATTTCATTGTCATTAAAAAGTTTAAAATCAGCATTCTGATAACAATCTTCCATTTTCATTAAAGTATTTTCTCCATATCTCTCCTTGTTTTCTATTTTCTTAAATTCCTCAAAACTCAAATTATCAGTAGCTCTTTTTCTTTCCAAAGATCTTTTATATCTCTCTTCAATAGGAGCATCAACAAATATTAAATAAAAATTTTTATTTTTTCTCAATTCATTAACTTCTTCAATTAACCTTAAGCTATCAACAACAGCTAGTTCAATTTTGTCTTTTAAAATTTGATCATAAATTCTTTTGCCTAATACTCCCTTTCCAAATTCTATTCTTAGCCTATCACCAATAACTATGCCAAGATTTTCTCTTGTTTCTTCTAATCCTAATCTTTTAGCCTCTTTTCTTAATTCATCAGAACAAGAATAATACCTAAATCCTTTAGAAACAAAGTATTTTCCAACTTCACCCTTTCCACTACTATGCGTACCAGTAAGACCAAATATAAGCATATTAGAACATTAAAAAAGAAATATAAAAACCTTCTCATTAAAATTTATAAGAAGCAATGGCATTTTTACCTAAATAACCTTCTGCAAATATCTCTATCATTGTAAACTTAGCATCTATAATATCAGAATTTATTTCTGCTCCTCTTAATTCTCTTTTTATATCCACATACTCTAAAAAAGCCTTAGTGAAAGCGTGACAATTATCATCGCGCTCTGCAACAGACATTCTTTCAGATAAAATACCCATCTCAAATATTCTTTCTAAAACTAAAGTATGTATATGTGTCTTTTGAAATTTATCAGTAAGCACCATTTTAATTATTCTAAAAAAATAACATCTTTTTAAGGATTATTGTTCTAAAGCCATAAAAAAGAAAAGGTTTAAAAAGCCATCAGACTTAGTCTAAGTAAACGCTTATTCTACTTAGACTAATCTAATAAATTAAAAATTTAAGGAGTTTAAAAAGCTTTCGAAATAATTTTTGAAAGAAGAATTAACGAAAATGAAAAAATACGTGGTAGATACATCTGCTGTAATAGAAAAAGTTGTATCAAATTTACATAAAGAAAAGAAAATAGAAGGTACTATAATAATACCAAATGCTGTAGTAGCAGAATTAGAAAATCAAGCAAATAAAGGCTTGGAAATCGGTTTTATTGGTTTGGAAGAAATTCAAGATATTAGAAAATTAGATTTTAAAATAGAGTTCTTAGGTGAGAGGCCTAATGAATTTCAAATTAGACAGGCAAAATCAGGAGAAATTGATGCTTTAATTAGAGAAATAGCGCATAATGAAAAAGCTATTCTAGTAACAGCTGACAAAGTACAATCAGAATCAGGAAAAGCCTTTGGCTTAGAAGTTATTTATTTAGCACCAAAAGAATTAAAAGAAAAAATAGAAATTGAAAAATTCTTTGATGAACATACAATGTCAGTTCATTTAAAAGAAAAATGCTATCCTTATGGTAAAAAAGGCCTTCCAGGTCAATGGAAATTGGAAAAAATTGGAAATGAGATTTTAACGCCAGATGAAATACAAAAATATGTTAAAGAAATTATTGAGAGATCAAGGATAGACAAAGAATCTTTTATTGAAATTTCTAGAAGAGGCTCAACAATAGTTCAATACAAAAATTACAGAATTGTTATTGTTAAACCACCAGTATCAGATGGTTGGGAAATAACAGTTGTAAAACCAATTAAGAAATTAAACTTAGAAGACTATAAAATACAGCCAAAACTCTTGGAAAAATTAAAAGAAGCAAGAGGAATTATAATAGCAGGTGAAACCGGAAGTGGAAAATCAACTCTAGCGCAAAGTCTTGCAGAAGACTATTCTCAAAAAGGAAAAATTGTAAAAACAGTCGAGTCTCCGAGAGATTTACAATTAGAAGACAATATTACTCAGTATTCTAAGAATTTTACAAACAGCGAGGAAATTCACGATATCTTGTTCTTATCAAGACCAGACTACATAGTCTTTGATGAAATGAGAGACACTCCTGATTTCCAATTATACATAGACATAAGATTAGCAGGTTCAAATGTACTTGGTGTATTACACTCAGCAACACCAATAGATGCAGTTCAGAGATTCATTAATAGATTGGACACAGGAATGATTCCTAGCGTAGTTGATACTATTTTATACATTGATAAAGGAAAAATCTCAAAAGTTTTAACATTAAAAATATTAGTAAAAGTTCCTACTGGAATGACAGAAGCAGATCTAGCTAGACCCATAGTAGAAGTAAAAGATTTTGAAACAGACATACTAGAATATGAAATTTATAGCTATGGAGAAGAAACAGTAGTTATACCAGTTGCAAAAGAAAAGAAAAAAGGAGGAAAAGACAGATTAGCTGAAAAGTCAATTAGAGAAGAGATATTAAAGTATACAGATCAAGTAAATGTAGAATTAATTTCAGACAACAGGGCAATAATTTACATACCAATAGATTCTATATCAAGGATTATAGGAACAAAAGGAAAAACAATAGAAAAAATTGAAAATAAATTAGGCATTGGTATAGAAGTCAAAGAATTAAAAAGAGAAAAAAAATCAATTACATTCAATATAGATGAAGACGGAAAATTCCTAAGAATATTTACAGACAGAAATAAAGACGCAGAAATTTACATAGATAATGAATTCTTGTTAACAGCAATTTCTTCTAAAAAGGGAGAAATCAGAATAAGTAAAGAAAGTAATTTTGGAAGGGATATTCTGGATGCTTTAAACAAAAATAAAAAAATAGAAATTAAAGCATAAATAAGAACCAAGGTTCTTATCATCTCCTTGCAAGAATTTTCGAAAAGTTTTTGATTAATCTTTTTCTTAAAAAGGTTAAGGGCCTGTAGCTCAGCTTGGACATAATATGCCAAAAAGAGTACGGCACTCCTAATGCCGGGGTCGAGGGTTCAAATCCTTCCAGGCCCGATTACTTCAAAAGAGCGGTTAGCTCAATAGACTGATAGAACTTTTCAAATCTTTAATCTGAATCTAATGGGTCAATTTCAAAGCCAACTAATTTATTCCATTTCGGACTTTTTTCTTTTGAAACTTTAAACTTATTTACTTCCTCT
>Ga0209542_10003534_pt1 | contig 33387 bp, 42 predicted proteins | sample RifCSPhighO2_01_FD_184028 | JGI IMG/M metagenome (GOLD analysis project Ga0209542, IMG submission 184028) | Soil microbial communities from Rifle, Colorado - Rifle CSP2_plank highO2_0.1 (SPAdes) (version 2) | ecosystem: Environmental > Terrestrial > Deep subsurface > Rock core/Sediment ... | reverse complement strand
GTGCTGCGCGGAAGAAAGATATAGGAATCCTGTCGAAACGCGATGTATCCAATAAAAACTACATAGAGGCAAAAGACGATGCCGACCCACAAGAGGATCTTCTTCATGTCTTCTATCGTAGCGTAGAATTCTCCTATGCGTCACAGGCGTTCAGGGTTTACCCGTTTCCGTCCCGCTCTTGCGGGACTTCACCGAGGTTTCACTCTGATCGAACTTCTGCTTGTCATGAGCATCATTGGAGTGCTTGCCGGAATCGTCGTCGTTGCACTTAATCCTTCCCGCCAATTTGCATCAGCACGCAATGCGCAACGCCGGAGCGATGTAAAAACCATTTTGGAATCGATCCATCAGCATGCGATTGATCAGGAAGGAATTCTCCACTCCGGCATCGATACGACCTGGCGGATGATCGGCACGGAAACCACGGGATGTTCCGATACGTGCGGTCTCATTGCCGAAGGGGGAGGAGGACCCACGAGCGTCACGCTCTCACCCGACGCGGATACCTTCATCTACGAAGGATCGCAAGGAACGAACTATGGCGGCAATAGCCAGCTCTGGACTGATCCCTGGCAGCTTGGGAACGCACGGCGCAGCCTAATTCACTTTGATGTGAGCAGCATTCCCTCTACCGCTTCGATCAGTCTCGCAGAACTCAATCTTCTGGAGGCGGATACCCAGGGCACCACCCGCACCGTTGCCATTCATCGTAAAACTGCCTCGTGGACCGAAAACGGTGCGACGTGGAGTAATGCAGCATCGAGCTATAACGGAGCTGCGACTAACGCAATCTCTGTTTCCTGGAGTGGAACATTCACATGGAACACGTGGAACGTGCAGAGCGACGTGCAGGATTTCGTGGATGGATCGTCGCCGAATGAGGGGTGGCTTCTCAAAGATACCGCCGAGGGAACATCGCAGTTCCGGTGGCAATTCCATTCACGCGATGCGGCAAGTTCCGCCAATCGTCCCACGCTCGAGATCACGTATACCAATACCGCCGGAAGCACAGCGGCATCGTGTCTTGATCTCACCTCCGTTCTCCCCGGAACGTACGTCTCCTCCATCCCAGCAGATCCCCGTTACGGGAGCGGAGCGAGAACACAGTATGCGGTGCGTAAGAACAGCGAAGGACATCTCCTGGTGCGCGCCTGCCGCGCGGAACTTGGAGAGGAGATCGCGGTGGAGCGATAGGGGGATGCGAGCGTACAATCGCCGATATGGTTGTTCGTGTGAAGGAGGGTTTCACCCGTCTTCGTCCCGCATCCGCGGAACTTCGCCGAGGTTTCACCCTAATTGAATTATTACTTGTCATCAGCATCATCGGCATTCTCGCAGGCATTGTCATCGTGGCATTGAGCCCTTCGCGGCAACTCGCGCAAGTGCGGAACGCGCAACGCCGGTCGGATGTGCGCGCCATTGCCGCCGCCATCGATCAGTATGTGCTCGATCAGGGCGGGGATGATCTCCCTGCGGGACTCGATATAACGCTCCGCGTGCTTGGAACGGCAGGGGGCGGATGCAGCGTTCCCTGCGGGGGAACACAGGATGTCGGCAGCGTGAGTATGGATAGCATTGCGGCGCTCTGGCATCTCGATGAGACCTCCGGAACCATTGCCGATAACTCCGGGAATAGTCGCAATTCCGCTGTCATCAGCGGCGTGACGTATGGGGCGACGGGACACCTCAATACAGCTCTTTCATTCGATGGCAACGACTACGTGGATTTTCCGACAATCTTTCCCCATGACAGCGATCCCAAAGCATCCATTGATGAGGTGACATCGTCGGCATGGTTCCGGACATCCTCTCCTCCTTCTGCGGATGCGAAAATCGTTTGGGTGGGATGGGGCGGCACCATTGCCCTGCAGATGAATAGCACCGGCGTCGTGAGCGTATGGATCAAGCAGACGAAGAATGGTGGTACGAACTACGACGGATCATGGCACGGTCAGAATTCGGGATTGGCGACATTCGCGGACGGCTCCTGGCATCACATCGCAGGCAGGTATCATCGAACGGAAAACACGCTCAAGCTGTATGTTGATGGCGATCTCCTCGGCACGAATACGGGAATGAACGCAAGCGAGTACCTCTCCGATCCGTCCACGAACCATCCGCCGATCATCGGTGCGGCATCGCTGTGGACGGGGGCGCGTACCAACTACTTTACCGGCGACATCGACGAGGTGGCGCTCTGGAGCCGCGCCCTCACAGACCTCGAGATCGAGGGGCTCTCCGGCCAGGGAGAGGAAATGACCGCTGCTGCGTGTCTGGATCTTTCCCCCTCACTCGTTGATACCTACCTTGCATCCATCCCGTTTGATCCAAGCGATGGCGATGCGACACGTACCTCCTATGCGGCAAGGCGCACCGCGATTTCCCATACATACGTCCGTGCATGCAGCGCAGAACTCGGTGAGGAGATCACAGTGGAGCGATAATGCATCATTCAGTATACTTTCGAAAGATGCGCGTGCGATTACTCCAAGCCCTAGCCCTCGTCCTCACCCTTGCCCCCATTTTTTCACATGCAGCGCAGTCCTTTTCCGATGTCCCCCCATCGCGCGAGGAATTCGCCGCGGTGGAAGATCTTAAGACACGCGGAATCGTGGAGGGGCGCCCCGATGGAACATTCGGACCCGATAGTTCAGTCAACCGTGCAGAGGCAATCACGATCGTTGTGCGTGCCGTTGCCAATGCCAATAATTTACCTGTCACAAAGAGCTGCTTCCCCGATGTTGCGGATGATGCGTGGTACGCACGCACTGTGTGCTATGCCTTTGATCTCGATTGGGTCTCCGGCTACCCCGATGGCACATTCCAGCCGGTGCGAACGGTCTCCAAGGCGGAATTCCTTAAAATTCTACTCAATGCCTATGGAGTGGATGTCTCTATAGTCCATGAGTTCCGTGACCCACTTGCTCGCGATGCTGGAAATCCTGAGGAGTGGTACTTCCCATTTCTCGCCACAGCACTCTCATACTCCATGACGAGTGCGGATTCGTTTGGGAACTTAAATCCGGGAGCAGCGCTCACCCGTGGGCAGGTGGCATTGATGATGGAGCGATTCTTTCTCTACCGTGAAGGGCGAAGGACTCAGGAACTCCTCACCTTTGCAGAGAAGGATATTCGCTTGGTCTTTTCCTCTCTCGATGCGCTCGAGATTAATCGAGCAGCGATGGCGGCAGCGCGAGTGCGGCTTGCAGTCTTCGGTGCCTCTGAGCGCCAGCCTGATGCGGCAGTGATACGTGCAACCGGAAAACTTGCAGAAGCGCTTAAAGCACTTGCTTCAGCCTACCGCTTCACCGAGAGCGGCAATCTGGATGCAGCTCTCCAAAATAGTCAGGGAGCTTACCTCTTAGGGGACGAAGCAGATTCCCTCCATGATTCTGTGCGTCCGTACACGGATCGTGTCCGCGCGTATGCGCATGATCTTGCGAATGATATCCGGGAGTACGAGAAGGAGTAGCATCACTCCTCCGCTACCGTTTCTACCCAGCTCTGGAGCTTCTCCCCTCGTGCTTTATGAATTGCGTTCTTTGCTGTGTGCAGACTCATCAACGCACATTTAAACCTCCGTGGACCGATTGGAACACCAAGCATCGTATAGATATTATCCTTGGTGAGAGCGAGGAGTTCTTCCTCTCTTTTTCCTATGAGTTCTTCACTCAGGATCGACATGCTGGCTTGCGAAATCGCGCAACCGGTACCGGTCCACGCAATTTTTGCGACGATGCCGTCTTCAATCAAAAGCGAGAGATGGAGCTCATCGCCGCACGCATGGTTCCATTCTTCATGCTTGATGGTCGCATTCGGTAGTTCTCCGCTGTGACGCGGATGGCGAAAGTGATCGAGGATGTTCTCGGCGTAGAGATCCATAAGCGTCTATTGTGCGTATTATACGAGAATTTAGCGATCATTGCTTTTTTATTAAAAAGTGCTATAAAGATAGTATGTCTTCTTCCGATGAACGTGATCCATGGGATGAGGAAACGGGTCGATGGAATGCATCAGAGGTCTATCCTTCTCTCGCCGCGGAGTGGGAAAAAATGGTAGAGGAGCATTGGCATGCTCTGCCCCGGGCTTACCACAATTCCATGACGAACATGGAAGATTTCTCCCTCGACTTTTCCTTGCAGCGGTTCGACCAACTCTTGCAATTGCCTCCGCTGGGTACAAAGCACATCGTGGAGCGTTATCGTGTGGCGCAGATGCCTCTCATTGCTGCGCAGCGTATTCTCGACGCACAGCGACACCATAGACGTGGTATTCATCATGAGACTAATCTTGCAACACGCACGCAAGAGCTCCATACCGCACGATGCACGCTGGAAAAAGCAAAAGAGCTCCTGCCGACGTTTCCTGTTACTGAAGAACTTGCACAGCTCTTTCCTGGTATTCACGAAGTTCCCGCTCAGATAGAGCGCTTAGACATCCAGCTCAACCCACATCGTCCTACGCAAGGTTCGACGCAGTAAAAAATTCAATGGCTTCCCGGATGATTGTGCACGTCTGATCAATCTCCTCTTTCGTGGTATAGATTCCAAACGACATCCGCGTCGTCGCCGGATGCCCAAGTGAATGATGGAGCGGTTGCGCGCAGTGATGCCCTGCTCGTAGGCAGACCCCCTTCCGCCCGCAGTACTCGGTGAGATCATGAGGATGGATGGAGCTTGTAGCTTGTAGCTTGTAGCTTGTAGGTGTACCTGTCGTACAAATGAAACTGATGCAACTTGCAATGCATTCTGGATCCTTCGGACCGAGGATAATGAGTTCGTCGATCTCTGAGAGCTTCTTCAGCGCATACGCAAGGAGTGTCTGCTCATATTTTTGGATCTTCTCCCACCCGATTCCTTCCAAAAAATCAATCGCAGCATGAAGCCCCACTGCTTCCGCAATGGGGGGAGTGCCCGCTTCGAATTTCTCCGGAAGATGGGATGGGGTGAAGCGATCGGTGAAGACTTCCTGAATCATCGTGCCGCCTCCAAGGAACGGAGGCATGGCTTCAAGAAATTTCTCCTTGCCATAGAGCACGCCGATTCCTGTTGGTCCGTAGACTTTGTGGCCAGAGAATGCGAGAAAATCGCAATCCAGAGCCTGTACATCGATTGGCGCATGGGGGGCGAGTTGCGCCGCATCAAGGAGAACAAGGGCACCATGCGCGTGTGCGAGCTTTGTGAGTTCCGTGGTAGGAGTTTTTATTCCAAGGACATTACTCACACAGGTGAGTGAGAGGAATTTTACCTTCCCTTGCTTAAAAATCTTCTTCGCATCATCCATTTTGAGCATTCCATCATCCTCGATCCCAATCCATTCCACCCCGATTCCGATTTTCTCTTTCAGTTGGAGCCATGGGACGATGTTCGAGTGGTGCTCGAGGAGCGAGAGGAGCACAACGTCGCCCTTTCTCAAATTCTTCTCTCCCCAAGATCGCGCAACGAGATTGATGCTTTCTGTGCAGTTCTTTGTGAAGATAATTTCGCGTGCGGTTTTTGCATGCAAAAATTTTTGCACTCGTGTACGCGCAGCCTCAAACGCTTCCGTCGAACGTTCCGCGAGTACGTGCATTCCACGTTTCACGTTTGCATTCTCCTGCTCGTAGAATGTTGTCATCGCATCGATGACCGTGCGCGGTTTTTGGGCCGTTGCGGCGGTATCCAGGTACACGATGGGATGCCCATCGATATCCTTGGAAAAGAGGGGAAACTCCGCGCGTATCGTGGCTCCGAGATCTGTCACCAGAAGAGATTCTACCGTTCTTTTTGGTACTTTTTCGCAATTTCGGCGAGGATTTTTTCTCTCAGGCTTTCATCCGGAATTCTCTCCACCAATGCCCCGAGGAATCCTTCGATGTACATCCTCCGTGCGATGCTTTTGCCGATGCCACGTGATGCAAAGTAGAAGAGATCCTCTTCGCTCACTTTGGAGACGCTGGCACTGTGGCTCGCCTTCACATCGTTCGTCTTAATTTCGAGTCCCGGCACCGCATTCACTTTGGCCGTGGGATCAAGCATCAAAGTTTTTTCGGTGAGGTAGGTATTAGTTCCTCCGCCGTTTTTGGTGATTTCGATGAATCCGGTAAACCGTGACTCCGCATGGCCCTCCGCAACACCGTGTACCGTGATTTCGCCACGTCCGTTTGGGGCATCGAAGATATTGCGCGCAGAGAGGGTCTGCTTCTCGTAATCTTTGCCGTAGAAGATCCAATCAATTGTGCTCTCACCACCCTCGCCTTCGATCCGTGAAACAAGATTTTGGATGAAATTCTTCCCTCCGAGCGAAATATTACAGACATGCAGAATCGCCCCCTGCTCTACCGTGCATTGCTGATGGATCTCGATATTTTCCTCATTCTTCGAAGAAAACAAACAGAGGAGATCCACAGAGGCATTACTTTCCACATGAATCGTAAGCTTGGTACTCTCCGAAAAAGGACAGAGGATGGGCTGATGATGTTCTCCGGCCGGTATGCGAATAGTGCGTTCCACTGGGGGATTATCCCATAGATTTGTGTATGCACTTTATCTCTCTGTTTCTTGCATAAAATGAATAATATGATATAATTTTCTTATGCCGCTCACCGAGACGCCAAATCTTCCTGAAGAATCCAAGCTCTTTGCGAAAGATATGACTTTTCGCTTTGCGCTCACTCGATTATTTCAGAAGGCTGTGGATTCGTTCCCGAATGCACTTGTGGTATACGCATCCTCAAAGCAGGTGCTCCATGGGGGATTTAAGGAAGCTCTTGAAATATTTACAGGAAAAATTATCGAAGGATTAAGAGGAAGTGGTGATACCGCCAATCTTCGTATCAGAGCGACGGTGTTTGCCTCTGAATACTTTGATCACCATCTTCCAAAAGAAGCAAATATCAGAGCATCCACTCTTTCATTGCATGGGGGCCCACCTCTCGATGTGAGCGCAATTCTTGCGCAGAATTATGATGATATACGAAAGCAGGTCGTGAATGCGATTATTGAGGGAGTCATGGAAGGTTTTCCGTCGGAATCGAATTCTGCGAAAGTCGCGAATGTCATGACAGATGAACTCACGAGTGTGCTCCATCAGCGAGCAGAAGTGGTTGTTCAAGAGCAACGGCATCTTTCGGATGGAGCTGAGGCAGCTTCCGAACATATTCCTTTCCGGGATTTTATGGATCAAGTCGTTGCAGCATCGGGAAAAGAGATTGATGATCCAACACTTGCGAGAAGCTTTATCGATTCTGTGCGCCCAATTCTTGAGGATGGTGATGTGCGTGCAAGGGCAGCTCAAATTCTGCTCTCGCAGGAGAGATATCTACAAGAACATCTCTCAAATCTTTCTCCTAACCAACTTCTTCGTATTACACAATATCTCGCAAAATTGTGGTTTACCCTGGGAAGGCAGTTTCCACTCTCAAAAGAGTAGTATACTATTCAATTGAATAGTATAATAATCTATCCAACGCTCCCTTCCATCTCTAATTCAATGAGTCTGTTCATCTCCACTGCATACTCGAGCGGTAGCTCCCGCACGATTGGTTCAATGAATCCATTCACGATCATGGAGCGCGCTTCCTCCAGCGCTATTCCACGGCTCATCAAGTAGAAGAGCTGCTCCTCGGAGAGCTTTCCCACAGTTGCCTCGTGCGCGATCGTCACATCGTTATTGCGGATTTGGATATCCGGAATCGTATCGGTTCTACTCTCCTCATCTAGGAGCAATGCATCACACTCCACGTTTGCTGTGGAATCGTGGGCATTGGGGGCGATAAAGAGCTTGCCCCGGTACACCGCGGTACCGCCCTCTTTACTGATGGATTTACTCGTGACCCGGCTCGAGGTGTGAGGTGCCAGGTGGAACACTTTGGCGCCGGTATCCTGCCACTGATTCTTGTTCGCAAAGGCGATCGCAAGGTGATCGCAGCGAGCACCCTCCCCAACGAGCATGGAGCAGGGGTAGAGCATTGTAGTTCCAGATCCCATGTTGCCACCGACCCATTCCATCGTTGCATCCTTCTCCACGATCGCGCGCTTCGTATTCAAGTTGTAGGTATCCCTACTCCAATTTTCGACCGAGCTATACCGGCATGTGGCACCGGGCTTCACGAATATTTCCACAAGCCCCGCATGGAGCCCCTGGGAGCCGTACTTGGGGGCCGAACAGCCTTCGATGTAGTGCACCTTTGCGCCCTCTTCCACAATGATGAGCGTGTGCTCGAACTGCCCCATGTTCTTTGCATTCATGCGGAAGTACGCCTGCAAGGGTTCACTCACATGCACACCTTTTGGGATGTAGAGGAACGTGCCGCCGCTCCACACCGCGCCATGGAGTGCTGCGAACTTGTGATCGGTATTCGGGACGCACTTCATAAAGTATTTCTTCACGAGGTCTTCGTGCTCCTGAAGCGCATTATCCATATCGAGGAAGATCACTCCTTTGCTTTCCCATTCTTCTTTGAGGCGGTGGTACACAACTTCCGATTCGTACTGTGCCCCTACCCCTGCGAGCATGCGGCGTTCAGCCTCAGGTATACCAAGCCTATCATAGACGTTCCGGATTTCTGCGGGCACTTCGCTCCAGTTGTCTGTTTCTACTGCACCGGAACGCGCATAGTAAATGATATCGGTGAGATCGAGCTTGGAGAGATCCGCTCCCCAGGTGGGGAGTGGGGTACTCTCAAAAATCTTGAGCGATTCCAACCGATGCGTGAGCATCCACTCTGGCTCCTTTTTATCCGTAGAAATCCGATGGATCAGTTCCTCTGTCACACCGCGGAGGGCACCTTCGGCGTAGGGGGCGGGATTGGCCGTATCGAATGTTTCCCGCGAGAGGGTGCTAAAAATCGGGGTTGGCATAGAGAAAGAAGCATACCAGAAATTTTATGATAGAGTTCTTCCCTGCTTATGGGTTCCGAATCGGCACCAGATCGTGGCACCACGCGCAATGACCTCGAGAGACATTTACACAATGTGTACGAACTCTGTCTTTCCTCCGCCGAACTTTCGCGTAGAAATTTTAACGTGACCAAATTCCCAACAGATCTGGAACCCGCTCTTCGTGCCAAATATCTTGGAGATGCTCTCCAGCAATTTGATATTGCCTTAAGGCTTGTAGACCAATTAGGAGAACAGTCGCTGGTGGAGCGATTCGCAAAATACGAACAGTGGTTCCGAGAAATGTATAAATGCATCCTCTCGGGTGGCAACCCCTGCCGTCGGCTGGGACGCATGGTGCGGAAGCTTACAGAATGATAGGCTGATCCTCATGATTGGCGATCTCACCAAAAAACGGATGATCGAAGTGCTCATGGACGTGGATCATGGGCATCTCGCATACCATACAAACCGAAAAGTATTCTGTGTTCCCATTTTCTTTGTCTACAGAAATGGGTGTATCTACGGTCATACGTATGTGGGGGAGAAGATCAGAATCATGCGCAAAAATCCACAGGTATGTATGTTGGTGCATACGTTCAAGAGCCTCTGGAACTGGGATAGTGTTGTGATCCACGGCACATATGAAGAACTCAAGGGCAAAGAAGCAACAGACGCAGTGAGAATTCTTACCCATCGACTGGAAGTATTTGCCCGGAAGAGCCAGTATTTCCCCAATGTTGCATTCGATGGCCATTCCCACTACTCCAGGCGGGATGGGAAGCGCGTTATCATCTATCGGATAAAGATTCGTTCCATGACGGGGCGATTTGAGCGGTCGTAAAGAGGAATCCTCCCGCACTTGCGAAGGGGATATTTTTTCACTTTCCCGCTTGCCTCCCAACTCCAGCCTGGGACAAAATAGGCCATCTTCCCTTATTCACTATGCGAAAATGTGAGCACTGCCAAAGAAAACTCTGCGAATGCGGAGCATGCGAATGCCCCGGGAACGAGGAGCATGCGCTGACCTGTGATCATCTGGAATCCGGGGAGGATGAGGATGATTGTGGCTGTGGAGGCATGGAAGAGACCAGCGACGATGAGTATTAGGGCTCCTCTAATTAAGTGAGATCTGCTTCTTCCCTGTGAATTGTTCGTAGCCTTCTTTTTCGATCGTCCGGGCAAACTCCGCACCGGCACTCTTGATGATTTTTCCATCCACCATCACGTGGACTCTATCTGGTGTGATGTACTCCAGGATTCGTGCGTAGTGTGTGACGAGGATGAACGAGGGGTTGGGGGTCGGGCTCCCCACTTCGCTCTGCTCCGCAGAACTACGAGGGGCAAGTGGGTTGGGACGAGAACGAAGAGAATTGATACCTTCTGCAACAATCTTGAGGGCATCCACATCGAGGCCGGAATCCGTCTCATCCAGGAGCGCGAGGAGAGGTTGCAGAATCTTCAATTGTAGAATTTCCGCCTTCTTCTTCTCCCCACCGCTAAAGCCCTGGTTCACAGGACGATCTGCGAATGTAGGATTCATTTTCAGCTCATGCATGCATTCTTCCAGCTTCTCCTTAAATTTGATGGGACTCATTTTTTTGTAGTCAGGATTGCGGGCCTTCGTCACTGCATCGTAAGCGGCAAACAAGAAAGATCGCAGTGGCACGCCGGCAATCTCCTTTGGATACTGGAATGCAAGGAAGAGCCCCTCCCGTGCGCGCTCATCTGCGCTCATTGCGAGGAGATCCTTCCCTCGGAACTCCACTGAGCCTCCAGTGACCTCGTAGTTTGGGTGACCCATCAGGGTATTCACCAGGGTTGATTTTCCGGAACCATTCGGTCCCATGATGGCGTGGAGCTCGCCCTCTTCCACCGTGAGCGAAACACCCTTCAAAATTTCTTTCCCTTCCACAGATGCACGGAGATCTTTCATTGCGAGGAGTGACATCGAACAGAGTATAGCGGGAGGTTCGCGATATACTTTCACTATGTGGCTTCTTTTTGCACGAACGCGATCAATCGCTCATACGGCTCCTGATTGCGAGCGGTTTTGTTGTTCTTGGTGTAGTGCTGCTCCTTTTTTATGAAATCGTGAAGGCCTCGCCGCGTACACGTGCGATAGCTTCATCGATATCGCTCACAAGGACTGCCTTCTGAAGATCTTGATAAGAAATACGCGTGTTCGGCTGAGCTTCCAATAGGGAGAGAATGCCCTGGAGTGTCAGAGAATCAACGCCTAGATCCTTTGTGAGGTGGGAGTTCGGAGTAACGTTTCTTTTGGGATCATGCCCAAGGGAGTGCTGTAAGGCTCTTTCGACAGCAGCGCAGGCAACAGTTTTTATTGGCTCGTTGCCACCAGGGCCCTCGTACTTACGAAGCATAGGAACCATTATAAAACTTTGACATTCTGCAGCCAGCAATTTCTCCGGATTTTCTCTTCAGTTTCGCTACACTGGAATGGATGAAAGTTGTGGCAAAGAACAAGCGCGTGCGGTTTGATTACGAGATTCTGGAGGAGCTCGAGGCTGGCATGATCCTCACGGGGCAGGAAGTAAAATCCGTGCGTGCGGGGAATGCCGATCTTAAAGGTGCTTATGTTTCGTTCCTCGGCAGCAAACCCATACTCAAAAATTCAACGATACAACCTTACAAGTACGCATCGAACCTCACAGGATACGATCCCGGGCGCGATCGGGAACTCCTGCTGCGCAAAGGTGAGTTGGAAAAATTGAGAGCTGCGAGCGAGGAGAAGGGGATTTCCGTTCTGCCGCTTGAGTTCCGTTCTGGTCGCATGATCAAGGTGCTTTTGGGAGTCGGGCGGGGGAGAAAGACTATCGATAAGCGACGGAGAATTAAGGAGAGAGAGGTGGAGAAGAAGATCCGAAAAGGAGAGGAGTGGTAGAGACAAAACAATGAAGAGAAGGTTTGGAGGTTTGGAGGTTTGGAGGTTTAATGAAAATGCACATGCAGCCGCTTTTGCCACCACAAATCCGCGCCGTTATCGAAGAGTTCTGCAAACTTCCGGGTATTGGTGCAAAGTCTGCGGAGCGCCTTACGTTCTTTCTGCTCCGTTCGAGCAAAGCGAATCCGGAATCCCTCAGTCGTGCACTCAAAGAATTAAAAGAGGGGATCAAGTATTGCAGGGAATGTCAGATGGTTTCGGTCTTGGAGCGCTGCCCTGTGTGCTGTGATCAGAGCCGAGATCACACGATGGTGCTTGTGACTGAGGAGCCCCTCGATGTCATCGCATTCGAGAAATCGGGATACAAGGGTGTCTACCACGTACTCCATGGGGTGCTCTCGCCAATTGATGGCCTTGGCCCAGAGCAACTGAAGCTCCGCGAGCTCGTGGATCGATGCAAAGGCGGGGAAGTGAGCGAGCTCATCATCGCAACGGATCCAGATGTGGAAGGGGAAGCAACGGCAACGTACTTGCGCCGAGAACTCACCACCCTGGTTCCTAAAATCACACGTTTGGCGCACGGCCTCCCCAGCGGAGCCGAGATTGAATTTGCAGATCAAATCACTTTAAGAGAGGCAGTCGCAGGGAGAAGAACATTCTGATATTTCTGGACAAAATAGCAGAAAGAGTTATCTTCTTACCCTATGGATCAAGAGAACAATAATACGGAATCTTTTCAGGCGGAAAGGTTGATGGACAGACTTCCTTCGAAGGAAGTGGTAGGTGTTGTAGCTGGATGCATCCTCCTTTTTTCATTCGTCTTCCACAAAATCAGCACTGATCCGAATTCCCAACGCTCTCCGCCGGTTCCAGTAAAAAAGCCAGCGGACAATGCTGTGAAATCACCGCGAGATATAAAAGGGTACCCAGATGGTGAGTTCAGGCCAGAAATGACTGTAAACCGCGCTCCAAATTTTCCTGATGTCGGAAGCAACTCTTGGTATTACTCTCGAATAGAAGAAGATGAAGAGGTCTACCTCAGTCCTGCAGAGAAAGCGTTCCACGATGGTCTCAAGGGTTTGTCCCTTGAGGAGCAAGAAAAGAGGCTTGAAAAACACATAAAGGAATTACAAGAGAAACTGAAACTGCCGCGCAATTCTCCATAATACAGCAAACATTGAAGCACGTTTCTGATAATATTTCGCTATGAAACGCCTCGTCATCCTTTTTCCGCTTTTCCTTCTTTCCTGTATGATTCAACAAGACAACCAAGAAGGACTAACGAAGATCGTTCTCACTGCGGGAACGGAGGAAATCCCCGTCTCCGTGGAAATAGCGGATGATCCCGAAGAGCAACAACTTGGGCTCATGCATCGCACAGAACTTCCCGAGGGTCAGGGGATGCTCTTCATCTTCCCGGAGCCACGGATGCTCTCATTCTGGATGAAAAATACTTTGATCCCACTCGATATTTTGTTCTTTGATGCAGAGGGAAAATTTGTGAGCATGCAAACGATGGATCCCTGCCGATCAGATCCCTGTGCGTACTATTCCTCTGCGAACCTTTCTACCTACGCCCTCGAGCTCCCCGCCGGATTCTACGAGCAGAAACTACAGCTGCACCTAGAGAGGAAAGCAGAAGTGTTGCAGCTCCGGTTTGTGGAAGAATGATCGTTTCCATAATTCCCTGCGACTCGTTCCCCGTGTGATCAGCCGCAGTGATTTTGAGAGTGAATGTGCCAGGAGCAAGATTTGAGATTTTGGTGCTGAGGACTGTGCCGAGTACTACCGTAGGTCCCACGAAGTTCCTCCCACGATCTATGCTCTCGTAGAGCTTGTAGGAGGCAAGATCATTCGCTGTGTTCCTACTCGCCTTCCATGTTGCTTCTACTGTGTAGTTGCCATCGGTTTGGAGAGTTCTCTTGAGTGTGAGGTTCGAAGCATCTTCTGGAGGAATGGTATCGGGAAGGGGTTCTGGTGCAGGAGAAGATACAGAGGAGGAAGAGCTCGTAGAGGAAGAACTCACGCTCGAAGTGGAGGAAGAGGATGTCGTGAGCTCGGGGATAGGGATGGTCTCGGTCGGGATCTCCACTTCCTCCCCAGAAGGGCGTGCAGCCACTGTGGCGGTATTTTTTGTGGCATCGATCGCTGAGCCATCGGCACCCTTCACTGTGCTTTGAATCGTAACGGTGTAGCGCGTGCGTACGGTCATCGGAGTAGTACGCAGGATCAGATCATTGCCCATTGCCGCCATGCTCAGCGCACTCACCGAGCTTCCATCTTCCCCGACGATCGAAATGTGCATTGCAGGGTGGCCTTCGGGAATTGCGATCGGAGCTGTGAAGACGATACGAATTGTTGTTTCGTCCTCTGCAATGGCATTCGAAACAGCGATATCTGCTGCTGCATGCGTTGCTCCCTGCGTGAGGATCACGCTGGTGCTCTTCTCTTCCCCGAAGGCACGGTGCTCTGTACCATCCATCGCGATCGCAGTGACTGTCACATAGATTTTGTCAGTATTCGTAAAGCCCCGGTTTGTAAGATCGAGGAGTGCAATGCTCGTCTGGTTTCCAATAGTCTCTTCGGTTCCAAGGAACCTGCCGTTATTTTCCAGTATCGATGCTTTTGCAAAGTACACCTTGTAGTGATCGATACTTGCTCCTGCAGGTGCCTGCCAGCGAATACCAATGGCGTTTGGAGCTGCCTGTAATTCAATGCCAGTTACGAGGATCCCTCCCTGCGAAACCGCCGCAGGGAGCAGCGCGCCAAAGGCGATGACGCTCGCGAGGAAGCGTGTGATGTAGAGAGGAGCTTTGGGGAATTTTGTGAGCATGTTTGTGTCTTTTCAGTAATCAGGAAATTATAGCACATTTTGGCTTTCCCATCAATGAAAACGAAAAGGGGAGTCAGCTCACTATGCGAGTTCCTTTGCCATTTTCTCTGCAGCTTTCTCTGCAGCTTTCTGCCAATCTTTGCCACCTGAAGCAAAGATAATGCTGCGGCTGCTATTCACAATTGCCCCTGTGCCATCCTTCAGGAACCCATGCTTCACATCGGTAGCGGTTCCTCCCTGTGCACCGTACCCTGGGATGAGGAATGGGACATGCGGCATGAGGGTCCTTAGGTACTTCATCTCCTCCGGGTAGGTCGCTCCGACGACTGCACCGATTGAAGAGAGCTTGGTCTTTGCTCCAAGATCTTGTACTGCGATTGCCTCTACAAGCTGTGCGATGTGCTCATGAACCACTTCATCGCCTGTTGGGAGATCCTGCACTTCTCCGGAGCTTTCGTTACTTGTCTTCACCAGAATATAAATGCCCTTCTCGTTTTTTTTGCAGCGTTCTACAAATGGGAGGATGCCATCACTCCCAAGGTATGGCGTAATGGTGAGTGCATCAATCGGTGAATCAGCATTCAGATATGCATCTGCATATGCTTCGCAGGTGGAGCCAATATCGTTCCTCTTGCCATCCGCGATCACGATGAGCCCTTGTTCTTTGGCGTAGGCACAGGTCTCCCAAAATGTTTTCATGCCCTCCCATCCGAGGACTTCGTAAAAAGCGAGCTGTGGCTTTACACAGGAAGCGATGCCTTTTACTGCATCGATGATCCCCGTATTAAATTGCAAGACCCCTTTTGCATCTTTCGGAATTCCCTCTGGGAGTTTCCGGAGCTCTGGATCAAGACCCACGCAGACCGGCGATGTTGCTTTGATTCGTTCGGTGAGCGCATCTGCAAAGTGCATCGAATGCATCATAGCTGTAAAAGCTACGGACGGCCATTCTGCGATGCGCGATGCCCTGCGAGGTACGCACTACCACGATTATTCAAACTCAGTTCTCCATTGATGATGCGTACGGTTTTCTCGCGCTTCAAAATTTTGAGGAGTGTACCAAAGGTACATCCATTCGAATGCTCATAGTCTCTCAATCCCGCTTCTAGTTTCTGGATAGTGAGTGATGGGTGTTTCCATATGTACTCGAGTGCCCATCTTAGTATCTCCTCCTCGTCTGCATCCGATTCTTCTTCGTGAGATTCTTTGGTATCTCTATTTTTCACTTCTTGTGGCGGCGAAGGATAATCCTCTCTCCATGGCCCAAGTTTCCTGAGGACGCGACTCCCATCAAGGATCGCATTCAATGGAACTCTCGTATCCGTGAGAGTCACTCCCACAGAAACTCGCTGACGATCATAGTCGTAGACGCTAGCCTCATGCACATCTGGTTCATCCTCAAAATCCAGCATGGACATATACTCCGGATCGCGAAGAGCGAGTCAAGATTCTTGGAGAGATTTTCCCGAAGAAATCGTATTTTCGGGGGTATGATTGCTCCCTTTTTATGAAGTTCTGGCTCACTGCCTACGTGCTTCTTCTCTCGGTTTTGCTCCTCCTTGCAGAGGAGTGGCAGCGCCTGCCAGATGACAAGCTTCACGTTGCACTCCTCGATGTAGGCCAGGGTGATGCTATTCTCATTAAAACTCCTACACATCAAAAAATCCTGGTGGATGGGGGTCCAGATCTCTCGCTCCTGGAGCGGCTTTCGGATGAGCTTCCTTTCTTCGATCGTACGATCGATCTCCTCATCCTCACGCACCAGGATAGCGATCACATCACCGCACTTCCTGCACTCCTCGAACGGTATAACGTCGAACGAATTTTGCTCGCTGGCACTTTGAATATGAATTCCAGGTACGCAGCGTTCCTCGATGCCGCTCATCGCACCGGATCAGAAATTATTATTGCAGATGCCAATCACGATCTTGATCTTGGTGGGGGAGTAGTGCTTGATGTGCTCTGGCCCAAGGAATCACTCTTCCAAGAAGAAGTGAAGGAGACGAATAACGCCTCCATCGTCGCAAAGCTCACCTACCCCACTTCGTCTCGTCCGCCTCAGGCGGACGGACTACGCGGGGCAAGCATCCTCCTCACGGGGGATATCGAGGAGAAGACAGAGGAAGCACTCCTCAAGGCGGGGTACGATCTCCATTCGGATATCCTCAAAGTTCCGCACCATGGGAGTAAAACATCATCTTCAACCGGGTTCCTGCTCGCGGTAAATCCAGATCTTGCTGTGATCTCGGTTGGGAGAGAGAATACCTACGGTCATCCACATCCATCGATCCTAGAGCGATACGAAGCACTCCATATTCCTGTTCGAAGAACAGATAGGGAAGGGAAAGTCGAGCTCGTACTCGATTAGTATTACTTCTCGACTCGCTTCGCTCGCTCGAAGAAAACGACTACTATATCTGCCATGCAGACGCTCCTCCTCCTCGCCGGCCGTTCGCGGCGCTTTGCTCCACTCAAAGAGAAGGCGCTCTGGCCGTTTCTTGGTGAGCCTCTCCTTTCTCATCAATTAAAGAGGATGAAGGAGGGAGGAATCGAAAATATCACGTTCGTCGGTGGGCACCACAACTTAGAGGAGGTGCATACACTCTTCCCTAAAATTCCTTCGATCGAGCAAGAGGATTTGGAACTTGGCATGCGGGGCGCACTCCTCAGTGCACTCAAAGAACTCAAAGGAGGTCCCGTGTGCATTGTGAGCAGTAACGATGTGATCGAACCTGCTGGGTACCGTCGCCTCGTGGAAGCGAGTAAAAAAGATGGAGTGGAGGGTGCACTCCTTGCGCAACGGGTGAAGCGCTACTTCCCCGGTGGATACCTGATGAATTCTCCGGGGGAGGAAAAGAAAGAATTCCCGCGGATTGCAGGTATCGTGGAGAAGCCAGGCGAAGGTAAAGAGCCATCGGATCTCGTGAACATCGTTGCGCACATCCACAATCATCCAGAGAAGCTCCTCGATATATTGGAGGATGCCTCCTCCACGCGCGATGATGCGTACGAGGTGGCACTCACCAAGCTCTGCAAAGAGTTGAATTACGTCGCAGTGCCCTACGAGGAAGAATGGAGCTCGGTGAAATATCCGTGGCATATCTTAGATCTGACTGAACGGTTTCTATCAGAGATCAAAGTGGGTTCGGGCTCCCCACTTCGCCCGTCTTCGGGCTCCGCGGGGCGAGCGGGCTCGGGCTCGGGTTCGAAAGCGGATATTCACCCGAGTGCCGTCATCGAAGGGCCAGTGATCTTAGAGGAAGGAGTCCGCGTGATGCCCCATGCAACGATTCAGGGCCCCTGCTATATCGGCCGGGGGACGATCATCGGCAATAACTGCCTCATCCGCAATTCGATCATTGGTGAGCAGTGTGTCATCGGATACTCCTCAGAAATTGCCCGCAGCAATCTCCACTCGCACGTATGGACGCACAGCACCTACCTTGGGGACAGTGTGATCGGACGGAATGTGGCGTTTGGTGCAGGATCAGTGATTGCGAATTTTAGGCTTGATGAAGGGGAAATTTCCTCGATGGTTCAGGAGGAAACTCTTAATACGCAGAGGAAGAAGCTCGGTGTGATGATCGGAAATGATGTTCGCGTGGGGATCCACACGAGCTTTGCACCGGGGGTGAAAATCGGCGAGGGGTCGTTCATCTCCACCGCTACGTACGTCTCACGTGATGTGAGCGAAGGGAAGTACGTGCACACACACGAGGGAGTTTTGGAGGAACGGGAAAACAAAACCGGAGTACCGGGTATACGATCAACCTGATACATGTCCGTGGAAGCGTTAGCTTCTACGAAGGTTCTCGTGCATCCAGGCGATATGCTTGACCATGTGCTTTGCGGTGAGAGCAAAGGCAAGAAGCGACAGGGAGCTCTGCATGGTGCCGGGGAGGTTGAGAGTGATCCCTTTATTTGAAATAGCAGCACCAGATACTCCTGCTTCCAGTATAGGTACAACGGTGAGGTGAGCTGACACAAAATCAATCGTCGCGACAATACATGCTATGACGAGGAGGATGAGGATTGTGCCGTGGTACCGGACCGAAAGCGTGCGCGCGGGATCAGCGAATTTTGTCCAGTTCATCAGGATGAGCACGGCCGCGAGGATACTCATGGAGCCCTCTGATGATCCGAACGAAGGGCCGAAGAGTCCGACGTGCGCAAAGTACGCTCCGACGATCGCAAAGATCATCGTGAACATGAAGAGGAGCGAAAGGGTGTACTGCAGGGCGGCGTACATTTCTGAGCCCTGGATCGGTCCTGTGGTTTTTTTGAATGACATTGAGAGAGGGGAAGGACTTACGAAATAGAATACCTACTCTCCGTGTATCCGCACAACCTCAAATGTGTGGCCTGTCTCCTGCAGGAACCGTTCGAACCCCGCGCAATCAATGACGAGCACCGGGCATTTCTAACCCAAGTGCCTCCGATTCCTCGCAGGTGAAGACTGCTTTGTGATCAAACTGCTCGAAGGGAATAGCGCATCGCTTGAGGAGATCGTAGAGCTCTGTCATGAGACTTTGATGGTACAATAGCCTGCATGCCTCTTGCGAATGCGGATCAAGGGAACCTCCTGAAGGCCAAGAATGATTTCTCCCTTGTCATTTTTGGCGCATCGGGGCACCTTGCGCAGCTCAAGATTTTCCCAGCGCTCTACTTCCTTGCGCTCAAGAAGCGCTTCCCGGAGAGCTTTGCCATTGTGGGATTTGCGCGGAGCGATATGGACGATGCAAGTTTCCGTGATCACTTTACCTCCGCCGTGCGACGCCATGTGGAAGCAGTGAATGAGGGAGTTTTGCAGGATCTCCTCACGCACGTCCATTACCAGAGGGGGCAGTACGATGATGAATCATCATACAAAACTCTTGCAGAGAAGCTCGATCGATTGGAGGGAGCCAAAGAGAAGGAGACGGTGCGCCTCGCATACTTTTCCGTTCCACCCACATCGTTTGGCATGGTGGCCAGGAATCTCTGCAAGGCTGGGATTCATTCGGGGAGGACGGGATTCCGTGCCATTGTAGAAAAGCCGCTCGGTGCGAATTACAAAAGTGCAAAAGAAATTCAGAGTGAACTCATCCGGTGTTTTGCAGAGGAAGAGATTTACCTCCTCGATCATTACCTCGGGAAAGAAGCCGCACGCAATATCTACTACCTCCGCCTCATTAATCCCATTGTCGAACGTATCCTCAAATACACGCTCGTCACAAATGTCCAGATCACCGCATCGGAAACAGGGGGATTGGAAGGGAGAGCAGGATATTTTGAGCAAGTGGGAACGCTCCGCGATATGTTCCAATCACACATGCTGAGCCTCATGGCGCTCCTCACGATGCAGCTCGGTCCGCGCGATCAGCTCCCAAGGGCACGACTCGATGCACTCAAAAATATCTATATGCCTCCTGCGGCGGATATCTCGGAGATCATTCTGCAGGGGCAGTACGAGCGGTCTTCCGATCATCCCGCGTACACGGATGAGGAAGGCGTTGCTTCCGATTCACGCACGCCGACGTACAGCGCACTCAAGCTGATGACCCGCGTGCCGCGCTGGCAAGGGACGCCGTTCTACCTTCGCTCCGGCAAGCGCCTCAAGGCTAAGGAAACAAAAATCGCTTTCGAATTCCAGAATCCGTATGCGACCGCCTATAGCACCGCGCCAAACCGCGTGGAGATTATTCTCCAGGGCGAGGCCGGCATGCGCATTCATCTCCAGACGAAAATGGGAGGCTCGGAGCCTGCATTCCGGCCGCTCCTGCTTGAAGATCCGCTCGTTTGTGTGGGGGATTGCCTCGACGAGCATGGACTCCTGCTCCTTGAAGCGGTGAATGGCAAGCGTGACTGGTTTCTCAGTTTCGAGGAAGCACTCACAGCCTGGAAGCTCATTGATCCTCTGCAGTCCTATATCGAAAAGCCGGAGACACCTCTCGCCCCATACAAGGGAGGAACCGAAGGGCCGAAAGAGGTAGAGGAGTGGATTAAGAAGGAAGGGTATGAGTGGATTTGAATGCTCTCAAAAGAATTGAAGAATGAGTGGTTTATGTTATAATGGAGAGATGAATAAGAATCCGAATACACCCCCAATTCAAGCCTTTCTAGAGCAGATCGGTCTGCAGAATAGTGATGAAATGTTCGATAAGGTATTTGATCATGTCAACAAAGAGCGTCTGGATCCCGATGCAGTCGTGGGAAGATATGAAAGTGACATCTCCAATTTGCTGGAGACATATAGGGAGGAGGTGAGGGCATGGATTCGGGCAATGGCATTGATGTCGTGAAAGGAAAATGTGCGTTGGGGAAGACGTGTTATCCTTTTCATATGTCATTCGATTACAAACACATCACCGTCGATTCCGAAGCCGAGTTCATCGATCGCTCATCAGCAGAGCTTGAACAGGCGATTTTGGATGCGATTGAAGAAAAGGGGAAATGTATTCTCGGTCTCTCCGGTGGCTCGACACCAAAACCAATTTATGAAGCGCTGGGAAAACTCAAAGCAATTGAATGGCACAAGGTAACGATCTTCCTTGTAGATGAGCGGTACGTCCCTGCTGATCACAACGAAAGTAATCAGCGAATGATTCGTGAAACACTTCTCAAAAATTCTTCGATACCAGAGCATCAGGTTATTTTCCCCGATACCTCACTCGATCTTGAGGAATGCATCGAAGACTATGACTTTCGAATCGATCAGCTCATGGAGGAGGGGATCGACATTATGGCACTCGGCATGGGCGAGGATGGTCATATCGCATCGCTCTTCCCTGGGGATATCGATGCTATTTTGGAAGCAGAAAAAAAAGTCATCCATACGCGTACCAAGAAGTTCGCGATCGAAGATCGAATCACTGTTACTCTCCCTGTTCTCACGAGTGCAGGAAAGCAGTTCTTCTTCCTCCAGGGATCAAAGAAAAAAAAGATCTTTGCCGAGGTTCTCTCCGAGAACGAGGACCCTGTGGAATATCCCGCCCATGCGCTTCTCCAAACAGAAAAAACGGTATGGGTAACACAGTGGTAGACAAAGAGGTATATACTTCCCCTATGGCTCTAAGACTCCGGGAGAGATTCGGGCTTCCTGCGGTTTTCCTCCTCATTCTGATCTTCACGTATTGGTATGTGAGTAATGAGTTGTATGCGGTGCCGGTACTCGAACTTTTTTCGCCACTGGGACTCATTTCCATTTTTCCATTCGGGGGCAATCTCGCAGAGTTGATTCAGGGAGGTTTGAGTACGACAGGAGTGATGTGGCTCCAGGGGGTTCTGGTATTTCTCTTCTGGTCATTTCTCTTCATGTGCTTCCGCGGTCTCTACTACTCCATCCGAAACTGGGGTGATGTTTCCATGTGGCATATTTTTGCATTTGCACTTGTGCTTGCTGTGGGTCTTTTTTACCTCCTCGTCATTCCGGTGCTCCGGCAGATTGATCTCTGGAAGGCAGTATGGTGATACGGTTTCGCGGAAAAAATGATATATTTCTTATGGTACTTTGCTTAAAACCTCCTTTTGGAGTTGACCGTTTCCTGTGATTGGCGCTACGTTTCCCTCATCTTCTCCCCACATTCCGCCTGAGGTATCCCCCGAAAAAAGTTGAACATCGGTTCCGTATCAATGAGCAGATCCGCTCCAAGGAAGTACGTCTAGTTGATGGAGAGGATCAGATCGTTGTTCCAATCGAAGAGGCTCTCCGTCGTGCACAGGAGCAGGAGCTTGATTTGATCGAAATTTCACCAAATGCTGTCCCCCCAGTCTGCAAAATTCTTGATCGCGGATCCTACCTCTACCAACTCAAGAAAAAGGAGAAGCGAGCCAAGGCCGGTTCCAAACAAACCGAAGTGAAAATGGTCCGCTTCGGGTTCCGCACCGATCAACATGATCTCGATCGTCTGGCTAATCAAGCACGTGGCTTTTTATCGGAGAAGCATCTCGTAAAGATCGGCATGCGACTCCGTGGCCGCGAGCTCACGAACCAGGAATATGCCCGCGAGAAGATGAAGAAGTTCGTGGAAGGTCTTGCGGATGCGGCGGAAGTCGAACAGCCAATGCGTAGGCAGGGGAACCAGTACATGGTCATTATGCGAGCGAAGAAGTAGTGACTTTTCTCGAGGGATTGAAGCAAAGCGTGCAGCTTTGCTGAACGAGTCGAGAGACTTCTCCAATTGGCAGTCTCTCGACTACCCTTCCAGTTATTATTCACTTGCCCTGTCGTTTGTTGTGATGGGTCGTGAATCGCTCGAGAAAAGTAGAAATTTCCCCTAAAAACCTCTTTCTCCCCCTCAGTACTTCCAGTATCCTTCCTCGGCTCCCATGCCCAAGCTCAAATCCCATAGCGGCGCCAAGAAGCGGGTCCGACGGACCGGTTCCGGAAAAATCGTGATGAAGCGGCATGGCCGAAATCACCTCCTGATGCAGAAGAGTAAGCGCCAGAAGCGTCTCTCGCGGACACTTGTCCTCGCAAGCAGCCAGGAAGCCAGGAATCTTGTGCGGCTCCTTCCCTATTCCTGAATTCTTTTTTGATCTATGCGTGTCAAACGTGGAGTTACATCGAAGAAGCGTCACAAGAAGCTCTTTAAGGCAGTGAAAGGCTTCCGTGGTCGCAGGAAGAACACCGTGAAGCTTGCAACCGATGCGCTCACCCATGCCGGTCGCAATGCCTACCGCGATCGTAGGAAGAAGAAGCGTGATTTTAGGAGCCTCTGGATTACGCGACTCAACGCAGCGCTCAAATTACAGGGCGTGCAGTACAGTCGTTTTATCCGTCAAATGGAGGAGAAGAAAGTCCTCCTCAACCGCAAAACTCTCTCGGAACTCGCAATCAGCAAACCGGAAGCGTTTAAGAAAGTGGTGGAGACGGTAATGGGTTGAATCACGAGACTGGAATTTTCACTTCCATTCTTTGTTCAAGCTCATCGACAAGTTGAGATGCTTTTTCGTAATCCCTTCTTCGAAGAGCATCTCTCACATCCAAAATGGTGCTCGCTCGGATGCGTTGCTCTAATGCATCATTCGTTGTTTTCACTCTTGTACCAAGCCCCGCTAATCTTTTTTCGATCGCGTGCCGAACGGGAGATGTCGTTTCCCCGCCATCAAGTCTTACATGATTCATAAGGACAAAAAAGGTGCGTTCAATGTATCCTATAACCAGCATGGATTACTATCAAATTCTCGGCGTTTCCAAAAATGCTTCCCCGGAGGAAATAAAGAAAGCATATAGGACTTTAAGTAAGGAGTGGCACCCTGATAAACATAAGGGGGATAAGACGGCGGAGGAGAAGTACAAGCAAATTAACCGTGCGTACGAGGCACTCTCGGATCCCAAAAAGAAGCAGTCCTACGATCAGTTTGGGAACGAGGATGGGCCGCAATTTAGTGGAGGAGGTTTTGGACAGGGGCCTTTTGGTGCTGGCGGTTTTGGAGATATTTTCGAAACCTTCTTTGGAGGAAATCGCGGGGGGAGGCCACGGGATGAGCGTGGCCGCGATGCGGAAGTCGCGATCGAAGTCACACTCGAGGAGGCGTTCCACGGAGTAAAGAAGACCATGCGTCTCCGTAAGCTCACACCCTGCGAAACGTGTGGAGGTTCGGGCGATACCAAAGGGAGCTCTAAAGTGACTTGTAAAACTTGTGGAGGAACGGGCCAGGTCGTACGCACGGTGCAATCCTTCTTTGGTACTCTGCAGCAGAGCACGCTTTGTGATACATGCTTAGGCTCTGGAAAAACCTCCGAGAATCCCTGTAAGACATGTGCAGGGGAGGGACGGGTGCAAGGATCAGAAGAGGTAGTGGTAGAGGTTCCTTCGGGGATTCAAACAGGGCAGAGACTCCGGATTCGGGGGAAAGGGGAAGCGGGGAGACATGGAACAAGTGCAGGTGATCTTTACGTCGAGATTTCCGTGCGAGAGGATCCAAGATTTAGGCGTGAGGGAGATGATGTACACCTCGAACAAACCATTTCCATCGCTGAGGCAGTGCTCGGGAGAGATATGACGATCGAGACATTCGAGGACCCCGTGAAGCTCAAGATCCCTGCAGGAACACAACCGAAGCAGGTGCTGCGTGTAAAGGGCAGGGGGATGCCGGTCTTAAGCTCTTCCCGTCGTGGAGATCTCTACGTCACCGTGAATATCGAAGTCCCGACCAAATTGAGCCGGAGTGAGCGGAAGTTATGGGAGGAACTCCGGGGCTAGGGTTTGGGCTGGGGCTCGAACCCAAACCCAAACCCTAGCCCAAACCCCTCGTTTCCTGTTCAATACTGCTGATGCGACGCAAGTCCCTCCTGCTTGGTTTCTTTCTTCTCCTCCTTGGCTGCGGTCTTGGCTTTCAGCTTGGAATAGAGACAGAGCGGCAGCATTCACTCAAAATGCAAAAGGCATTTGAGCAGCATTTTCAGCTCACGGGTTCCGGAGTGACGTTTAAAGAAGATCCGGAGAAGGAAGTGGATATGGGACTCTTTTGGACGGTGTGGCGAATGCTCGATCGGCACTACGTGAATCCCGCAGCACTCACAATTGATGAGCTTCGCTTTGGTGCTGTGAAAGGGCTTGTGGAGGGAGTCGGGGATCCCTATTCCGCATTTATGACTCCAAAGGAATCAAACGATTTTCAGGAATCACTCGAAGGAACCCTGCAAGGGATCGGGGCTGAGCTTGCGCTTCGCGATGGGGTCATTGTAGTTGTGGCACCTCTCAAAGGATCTCCCGCGCAAGCCGCAGGGCTTCTGCCGCTCGATATCATTACCCATGTGAATGGAGAATCGATCGAAGGATTCAGCCTCAACGATGCAGTACAGCGCATCCGTGGTCCTAAGGGTACAGAGGTGAAGATCACGGTGTTCCGTCCTGCGATATCCGAAGTACTGGAGCTCACGATTATTCGTGAAGAAATTCATGTGCCAAGCGTAGAGCACGAAGTTCTGCAAACTGGATCTGGATCTGTTGGCTACGTCTCCTTGAATCAGTTTGGGAACGATACCACTGCCGAAACCAAAGAAGCTTTAGAGGAATTCCTCAAAGAACCAATCGAGGGACTGATTCTGGATCTTCGATTTAATGGTGGGGGATACCTGGAGGGAGCAATCGAAGTGGCATCGTTCTTCCTCAAACAAGGGAAAATTGTGAGCGTCCATCGCCGCGATACAGAGGTAGAGACGCACTATGCATTTGGTAATCCCCTGATACCTGATCTCCCCATGGTTGTGCTCATTAACCAAGGTTCTGCGAGCGCATCCGAAATCGTCGCGGGAGCACTCCAGGATAATCATCGTGCGCTCATTATGGGGGAGACGAGCTTCGGGAAGGGCACCGTGCAGGAAGTAATTGATCTCCCTGGCGGTGGGAGTCTCCGTGTTACTGTTGCAACCTGGCACACGCCAAATGGTAAGGATTTGAGTAAAGAGGGAGTAAAGCCGGATAGAGTGATTCCGCTCGATATGAAGGAGTACGCAGCAGGAAATGATCTGCAGAAGGAGAAGGCGGCAGAATTCTTGCTGGATGGCAGTCTATAGAACGTCATGCTGAGCGGAGGCCGAGCATCCGAATAGGATGCGACGGCCGGAGTCGAAGCATGCTTCGACAGGCTCAGCACAGGCTGTGCAATCGGAGATAATGCGACTACGCACGAGGTGCTTCGACTCCGTTCAGGCTCCGCTGCGGCTTCGTCTTCACTTCGCTCAGCATGACGTGTTATAAACAAAGTTCTTTCGCTTCAAAAAATCTTTTTATCTCAGCTTCTGCTGCCTCTTTGCTATCGCTGGCATGGGCGATGTTTTTCATTTTGCTGTCTTTCGATCCCTTCTCTCCCCATTCTGCACGGATCGTTCCGGGAGCAGCCAGGGTGGAATCCGTGACCCCGAGCATCTCGCGCACACGCTCAATGATATTTTCTCCCTCAAGTACCATGGCAATCACGGGAGCACTCTGCATGAACTCCTCGACCGAGGGGTAGAAGGGTTTATCGGCAATGTGGGCGTAGTGCTCGCGGAGAACCTCCGAGGAGAGCTCCATCATCTTGCACCCCACGATGCGGAATCCTGCATCTTCAAACCGTGCGATCACCTTGCCGCAGATTTTCTTCTGCACGCAGTCTGGCTTTAAGAGAATAAGGGTGCGTTCCATGGAATAGAGGTGCAGACACTCTAAAGGATCTTCCTGCGTTTGAGAAGCCTCTATTGAAGCAATTTCCGGAGTTCTTCCTTTTCATTTCTATTTCCTATTACCACCAATCGGAAGAGTTCTGGAGCAAAGAACTTCTGTGCAAGTGTATCAATCTGCTTCTTTGTGACTTCGTCGATCTTTTGAAAGAGATCCTGGATATCCAGAACCCCATGCTTGGTATTTGCATAGAGGAGCTGCTGGCGGCCGTAGAAGTGCGCGCGCTCTTCGCTATCCTCCAGCCCTAAGGTGATCTTCCCCTTGAGGTATTCCTTTGCCCGTGCCGCTTCCTCTTCTGTGACCCCCTTCTCCGCTGCAAGCAGGAGCTCATGTTTGATTGCGGTGATTGCTTCATCGAGTCTCGATTGATCGACTCCTGCGCGTACGCTGAATGATCCTGCATCCAAGTAATCATCCGTTGATGCGCTGATGTAGTAGCAGAGCCCACGGGCTTCGCGGATCCTGAGGAACATTCTTGAGCTCATATTTCCGCCAAGAATCACAGAGAGAAGTTCCTGGGGGAAATGATCATCATCCACCGCGCTTACGCCTTTCACCCCAAGCACAAGGTGTGATTGCTCCGTCTTCTTACTTGTCAGCATGATCTGTTCTTTGCCGTACCCCTCGAGCTTTGGGAATTCGCGACCTTTCTTCCCCTTCAGTTCTCCAAAAAATTGTTCTGCGAGCTTCATCGCTTCCTTCTCTGTGATCTTCCCAGAAAAGACGAGCACCATGTTATTGGGTGAGTAGAGGAGATCTTTATGCTCTTTGAGCTCTTTGTGTCCCGTTGCATTGATCGTCTCCTCTACACCAATCGTATCCCATCCAAGGGGCTGATCTCCAAAGAGGAGCTCTTCAAAATCCCATCCTGCCTGGTACATGGGGGTATCCTGGTACATTCTCAGTTCCTCCACGATCACCCCCCGCTCTTTCTTCGCTTCATCTTCCGGGAGAGTCGCATGGAGGAGCATGTCGGAGAGCACATCGCAGGCAGTTTCGATGTGGGGAGCTGCAATCTTTACGTAGTACCCTGCGTACTCTTTCCCTGTGAATGCGTTGAAAGACCCGCCGAATGCATCAATTGCCATGCTGACTTCTGCAGCGTTCTTGTACTTCTTCCCGCCCTTAAAGAACATGTGCTCCAGGAAGTGGCTGACTCCGCGCTCTTTCCTCATTTCGTACCTCGATCCTGCTCCGGCAAAGACGTGAACAGTCACGGATTCTGTGCCTTCAATTGGGGCAGTGAGGACGGGGAGGCCATTTTTGAGGTGTTGGAGCGAATACATGAGCGATTAGCGGTAAGCGATTAGCGGTTAGCTTACAGAAGTTTTTCCAGAATGATGAGTCATTTTATTTGTTCGTCGTAGGGGCGCCCCGCTAGGGCGCCCAGACGCATCATTGTGTTAGCATTTATTCATTATGCGAGATGTTTTTATCTTCCACGGCATCTACGGCTCACCCGATGAAAATTGGTTCCCCTGGCTTAAAGAAGAACTCGAGAGGAGGGGATTCTCGGTGCACATCCCTCATTTTCCGACTTATGAGAATCTGAAGCCTGAAGACTGGTGGGAAGCCTTCGAGCCCTATGAGAAATTTCTCGGTGAGGATTCGATCCTCATTGGTCACAGCTTGGGATCTGCCTTTGCACTCAACGTTCTCGAGAAATATCCGGTGAAGGCGGGTTTCTTCGTCGCTGCTGCATTTGGGGAAACTCATAATGAATTTACTCCGATCATGGCTCCAATTGCAGATCAAGCATTCGATTGGGCTTTAATCCGATCACACTGCTCAGAGTTCCATATTTTTCATTCCGATAATGATCCCTATCTCCCAAAAGCAAAGGCAGAAGAGCTCGCGCAGAATCTGCACTCAGAGGTGAGGTGGATAGCGGGAGCAGGACACTTTAATACCTCATCAGGGTACGGAACATTCCCTCTGCTTCTCCAGGAAATAGAAGCACTACTCTAGGTGATCAATCCCACGATGTTCCTCGTACAACGGGTTGTGTGAACGGAACCCACGTAAAGGTTGTTTCGCCATCGGTCCAGGTGATATCTCCTGCGGTCGTGGGTCCCCCCGGTTGATTGATTTCGATCTGGAGGAAGGGATTCGCCAAAGTGCCTGTGCTACTCACATCCACATAGAGCACAAGCTCTCGTGGATTATCGATGTTGCCGACATCCTGGGGAATAGAAGAACAGGTGATGAATGTGCTCGTCGTAGTACAACTCACCTCCGTTGCGGTGAGCGGATCGCGGAACACTGCATTTGCGAGCGACACATCGTTCGAGCGGCTCACCGAGAAGACGATATCCGTGAGCCGGGGTTCAGCATCGGAATCCGATACATCCTTTGCCGCAAAGTAGAATGATCCCACAGGGCGCTTGCTTCCCACGCTGAATGTTCCTGTCGTTTGCCCCGTGGATCGAATTTCTGGGATTTCCGTGAGGGCTGTGACATGTTGTTTAAAATCCGGGCCGCTCTCCGTTACTTCTGCGGTTCGACTGGACCACTGCCCTATTGCTGTTACTTCGATACCTTCGATGCGCACGTTTTCTCCACTTTCGCCTCCGCTATCATCATCACGAAGCCTTGGTCTCAATCCGATTACCACTTCATCATCCTCATCGATAAAGTATGCGTTCTGTGGACTTAAGGTGAGGGTGAAGACATCGCCGTTCGACGATGCGGAAAGATCGAGTGTAGCGCTCCCCAGACGGAAACCGACCTCATCGAACACTTCGATGGATTGAAGGGATTCCACAGGGTCCTGGAAGGTGATTTCGATGGAGCGCACTTCTACAGGTTCTAGTTCAGGACTCAATTTGATACTCCCGATCACCGGACCCGTTTCCCCAAGGATGAGGAAGCTACTCCGTGGTTGGATCACAGGGAATGGTGGGACCGGCCTGTAGCGCTGGTTCGGCAGGAGATCATCGCTTGGTGAAGGGCTTGGGCTTGGTCTGGGGCTTGGTTGTGGACTCGGTCGTGGGTTTGGACGCGGAACTCCTTGAACTTCCTCCAGACGATCTGCAATGGCTTCACAAGCGCGGTCTACATCAGAAGATGAGTGCGGAGCAAGAATGCCGCGCACCCGTAGACGCTCTTCGCGCCGTTCTTCACGACGATCACAAATATCCTGCCATCGTAGGAGCCGTGTGAGGAGGCGCTCTTCGCGGAGCCGCACTAAATTCTGTGCATGATCCAAAGCCGCATACACAGGAATACTCTTCTCTGCTCCGAAGAGTGTGGCCAGTAGAAAGAGAGTAAGAAATCGTTTCATGAGATAGAGAGTATAGGCCTCTCGAAAGAAAAAGAGATGAGGCAAAAGAGTAGACGATCCATCCCTCTCTTTCTTACAACCCAGGCTCTTTTTTGTCTCAATTTATACAGGGATGAGCTTTCCCTCAGTCTGAAAGACATCGGTAATGCCGGCATCCAGTGCCAAGGCGATTTTGAATGCCAGGAGAACCGAGGGGTTCGTATTGCCGTTTTCGATGCTCATGATGGTTTGTCTGCTCACTCCTACACGCACTGCAAGCTCCTCTTGCGTCATGCGTTTTTCGAACCGGAGAACCCGGATGCGATTTTTCATGGTCATGGTGGCCATAGTGGAGGAGGTGAAGCGAAAGGGAAAGTGAAAACTCACTAATCGTTCGTAATGAGCCCGGGGCATTCTACGCATGATTTTTTTCTGTGCAAGTCTCAATCTATCAAGTTTCCATTTGACGGAGGAAAATAGACGAATGAGAGCGGTAGATTATGAATGATTGGAATTGCATGTGAGCTTTTCTCCATTTATGTGATAAAGAGGATGGAGGGCAGATACTTTTCCTTTACAGGAAGAAGAAGTCTTTGAAAGTGGAATGATGGAAGCCGTGGATAAAGGCTTGTACAAGCTGATATTGCCATAGAGGGAAAAATACTCTTGACCTCGTGGGTGTACAAAAGTACACTCGCTGTCGGCCGTAGTCCCGCATGAACGGGACGAAGGCTGATCCCTATCCTTCATTTTCCCATGCTTGCACGCCTCAACTCCTTTGCCACGATCGGCCTCCACTCGGAGCTCGTCACGGTGGAAACCGATGTGAGTAAAGGCATGTGCGGAATGACGATCGTCGGCCTCGGTGATACTTCGGTACAAGAGAGTAAGGAGCGCATTCGCGCCGCAATCCGTAACTCCGGCATGAAGTTCCCAGGCGCAAAGAGGACAACGATCAATCTGGCACCTGCCGATATCCGGAAAGTAGGACCCCGTTTTGATCTCCCCATGGCCGTGGGGATGCTCCTTGCCTCGGGAGCGCTTGATATGGATCCCTCCTGCTTCGATGATACCGTCTTCATCGGGGAACTTGCGCTCGATGGTTCGCTCCGGCATGTCTCCGGCGTTCTCCCTGTCGCTCTTGCCGCGCGGGAAAAGGGGATGCGGAGAATCGTGGTGTCATCGACAAACGGCCCGGAGGCGGCACTTGTTCCCGGGATCGAGGTGGTCGCTCCAGAAACCCTCTCGGAGCTCATCATGATTCTCTGCAATGAAAAAGATCCTCCGACTATTCTGCCTCCTGCGAGTGCACCGCATGTCGCGAAGGATCTTATAGATTTTGCTGATGTTCATGGGCAGGAATCCGCGAAGCGTGCACTCGAAATCGCAGCAGCGGGCGGTCATAACGTGCTCATGAGCGGTGCTCCGGGCGCGGGGAAGACTCTGCTTGCCAAAGCTTTCCGTGGAATTCTCCCGCCGCTCACACGCGAGGAAGCACTCGAGGTTACACAGATCTACTCGGTCGCGGATCTTCTGCCGCGTGGCGTTCCACTCCTCGAGCAGCGCCCGTTCCGCTGCGTGCACCATACCGCGAGCGGGGTTTCGATCGTCGGCGGCGGCAAGATGCCGGGTCCCGGCGAGATCAGCCTCGCGCATCACGGAGTGCTCTTTTTGGATGAGCTTGCCGAGTTCCCGGTGCAGGTTCTGGAAGTTCTCCGTCAGCCACTCGAAGACCGCACGATTACAATCACGCGGGCGAGCGGATCGGTTTCGTTCCCTGCAAACTTCATTCTCGTTGCCGCCATGAACCCCCCGGAGTTCAGTGCGACCTCCGCACGTGCAATGCAGCGCAAGATCAGCGCGCCGCTCCTCGATCGTTTTGATCTGATGATTGATGTGCAGCCTGTGGATATCGAGGATCTCTGTCGCAAAGTACGCGTTCGAGGTACGACATCCTCGGAAATTCTCGGGCGGGTGGTGCGAGCGCGGGAGCGCCAGTATGAGCGCCTGAAAAATGTATCGCTCCAGGTGAATGCGCAAATGGATGTGCGCGCGCTCGAAAAACTCTGCCCGCTGGATGATCGTTCCCAATCCCTCCTCATGCAGGCCGTTCGGCGCCTCAATCTCTCCATGCGTGCGTACCACCGGATGATCAAGGTGGCGAGAACGATTGCGGATTTGGAGGACAGCGATGCCATCACGCAGAGCCATGTTGCGGAGGCGCTGCAGTATCGGCAGAACATTCTTTCTGATTAAGGCAGAGATATATTCGAGTACAATGGAAGTATGCAATATGCTCAAGTACTCCAATACACTTTCATCAGCATTGTCGTCTGTGCTTTTTCCTGGCTGGCTGCTCGTTCGAAGAAATTAGGAAATATTTTATTGTGGGTGCCTGTGGCTGCGCTTATTCCCGTCTCGATCCTTACTGTTGTTTTGCCTTCCGAAAGTGTGAAATCGGAACTCTACGCGTATTGGGATGTACCCTCCTTTCTGATCAAATCACTTTCAGTAGTCGTTTTTACAGCTATCTTACTTTTGGGATCAGGAGTGTCTTCGTGGCTTATGAGTGTGCGTTGGGGTAAGCCGAAGTGGCTTGGTATTACGAGTGGAATCATGGCAGCTCTCATCCTTTACATCCCTGCGATGCTTGCCGGTTTGGTAGTCGCTTGTATGTCAGGAGACTGTTTATAGGGTGATGGATTTAGGGAATGGGGCAGATACCAGTATTGCATCAATGAATGCTTAGTTTGTGGTCGCAAAAATTGTCAAGAAACCGCCCCAAACCCCTCAAAATTCCTTGACTTCGGGGATTCCATGAATACCATACACAGGCTATGGACGTACTCTGCTCGTTTCTGGTGGTGTAAGTGGTGTAGGCGAGTGAGCGTTCGTGCGGCGCTCATTCACATCATTGCAGAGTAGAGAAGCCCATAACTATTTCTTTTTTTATAATTTGCTATTGCGATCACTTACCTGAAACTTCGGTTTCGGGAATACAGATCACTCTTTCATCTTTTTGAAGAGTTTGATCCTGGCTCAGAGTGAACGCTAGCGGTGCGCCTAACACATGCAAGTCGAGCGCGCGCCTCACCGTTGGTTTCAGTGAAACTGGAGGTAATGATTGTTGTTCTTGGGGAAATTGAAAATTGAGAATTGAAAATGGAGAATTCTTCCATCATTTTCAATTCTCAATTATCCATTTTCAATTTCCCCAAGGCATCAAATAATGAGATCTATCTTCGTGGAACCAAGGGTGAGGCGTGAGCGGCGGACGGCTGCGTAACACGTTGGTACCTGCCCCGGACTCAGGGATACCCAGCCGAAAGGTTGGTTAATACCGGATGGTCCCGCAAGGGTAAAGCTTTTGCGGTCCGGGT